>Ga0099826_10000271_pt1 | contig 22979 bp, 8 predicted proteins | sample Mtrugardesep15_FD_76830 | JGI IMG/M metagenome (GOLD analysis project Ga0099826, IMG submission 76830) | Root nodule microbial communities of legume samples collected from California, USA - M. trunc garden sep15 | ecosystem: Host-associated > Plants > Roots > Nodule | place: USA: California... | reverse complement strand
ATTAATTGGTAGCAAGTGACCAATATTGAATTTCATGATATATAAGAGAAAAAGAAAATTGATGCGAAGGGAATAAGACAATTAATTTGTTGTAAATCTACTATTTCATTCATGTTACTAAAAGCCATGGTTTGTTATTAAAAGCAGATAATTGTTACTAATAATGTTACTAAAAGTCTGTAATTGTTACTAAAATGTAGAAAATGTGTTTTGAATATTGTTGTCCCCAGAGAAATAATATTTTTGTTCTGATAAGGGAGGAAAGATGAGGGAAACGTGAATCACTATAAGATTAAGGAGAATATCCCTGGAAGTAAATTGTTTCCATAAAAGCAGGCAGAAGCAGAGAAATTAGTTGACTATGTGAGAAAAAATTATGGAAATTAAATAGGATAGTTAATCGCTTTCAAAGAAGTAGAGAAATTAGTTTACTACAGAGCAAGGAAAAATTATGTCAAGAAAAAATTCTACGAATTAAATAGGATTTAATATATGTGATTAATAGCATCCAATGCATTAATTTAGGAAATCACGGTTAGGTTTAGGAGGAGGGAAATTTGACAAAACTTTTAGGTTAAAATTCAACAGGGTTAGGTTTATGAATAAGAGGCATCCAATGCATTAATTTAGGAAATCACAGTTAGGTTTAGGAGGAGGGAAATTTGACAAAACTTTTAGGTTAAAATTAGGGCAACAGGGTTAGGTTTATGAATAAGAGATAAGAGATGCATTCATTTAGGAAATCACGGTTAGGTTTAGGAGGAGGAAAATATTGCAAAATTTTTAGGTTAAAATTAGGGCAACTGAGTTAGGTTTATGAATAAGAGATGCATTAATTTAGGAAATCATGGTTAGGTTTAGGAGGAGGGAAATTTGGCAAAAAAATTTCTTTAAAATTAGGGCAACAGAGTTACGTTTATGAATAAAGAGATGCATTAATTTAGGAAATCACGGTTAGGTTTAGGAGGAGGGAAATTTGGCAAAATTTTTAGGTTAAAATTAGGGCAACAAGGTTAGGTTTAAGAATAAGTGATATTTAAAAAATTCCTTATTTTTTTAAAAAAATAATTATTAAACACGGACCAAGTTGTTACTATAACAAATGTTAAAATTTAATAAATTAAAAAATTCCTTCAAAATTTTAATAAATTAATATACACAGAAAAAACAATTATAAAAGACGGGACAAGTCGTTTATGTTGAAAATGTTCAAATAATTATTGTACATGGGACAAGTTGTTGCTGATACAAACTTATTTTATTTTATTTTGAAAAAGTTTAAAAATAATTATTATAGACAAGATAAGTTATCAATGAAACAATGTTTAAAATAAACATTGCCCACGAGGCTAAATGTTCATTACTTATAAAATAATTTAATCAAATTATTTTACATTTTTTTTTATGTATTTTTTATAAAATACATTTTTCTAATCACTAGTTATAAAATTTTAAATTATTTAAATTTAAACTAAACGCAAATTATGAATGACGAGTTTGAACTATAAAAAATCATTCCCGACCAACGGGTATCCGTGCATCAGCACGTGTATCTTACTAGTTTTATAAGAGAGATAGCAAAAATGGGGATAACCAATTATATATTTGACCGTGGAAGGATGATCCCATTCTCCTTCCAAGGAGACATGTTTCTTGCTGCCGTTAATTAACGACCATTCCTTTTTTCATCTTCAGATCTAGTTCGAATTATAAAATCTAAGGTTTTGTAGAGTATTAAAGGGTGTATTTAACATGTTTATTTTTACATCTATCATGTCATATATGCATTTGATAAGCTAAAAAGACAACTCCAATTTTATATTGTATTTGATTATAAATCTTTTAGAAACATGACAAATTAAAGATGAGCAATATAACAAAAAATAAAATTATTGTCATCACTAAATCACATCACAACTTTTTATCCACCAAAAATATCGTATAACGTAACAAAAAAAGAATTATCCATTAATAATAACTGGCGATGATATACTCATCCTACTCAACAACAACAACACCAAGAAGATTCATCGATTGATTGATATAAAGTATTAAAAACACACACACACACACGTTGCAAATGCATTGCGTCACTCTTCAAGTTTCCTTGTTCAAATTGTTCTATTCATTCATCATCTTCAACTTCACAACCTCTTTCGTTTCGTGAATCAATCAATAAATAATTAATCGAAACTCGATTCCCAAGTATTTTCGGTTGTTGTTTCGATAACACTCTTTCTTTCTCTTTTTCATCGAGATCTCTCTCTCTCTCATCGAAAACCCTACTCTCTTTCTCTCTCTGAAGCTGCTCGCTCGTGTGGAGGATCGAGCAGTTTCAATCTCGATGAATTTCATCTCTTGATTGATTCTCACATAACCATGTGGTTTTCCTTCTGGAGATCCAAAGATCGTTTTTCATTGGATCAACTCAGGTTTGTTCACAATTTCCTCATTGCCTCACAATTCATTAATCATTCAATTGGTAAATAAATAAATATAATTGCGTTTGTCTCTAAATTTTGTTATGCATTGTTGTAATTTATAATTTATATAATTTAGTGAAATAGTGAAACAAAAGAAATGTTAGATATATGTGAATTACGGATAATATAGTTGATAAGATATGAATTGATTACTCAGGAGCTCATATGGCTCATACACTGTGGTAGACACTTCTGATTGAAGGTGTGTCCCGTGTCCGACATAACATTGACACATGTGATTAAATTGAATTATGTCATTTTGTTAAATTATTATCTGTGTTGACGTGTCAATGTCTGTGTGTCCGTGCTTCATTGACTATGAGTCTTATTTCTGTTAATCAAGCAACCTTACATATTGACTCTAATCCAGTCATTCACGATTGAACTAAGCATATTGGGATTGAAATGAATGTCATTTTATGAGAAAATTGTGTTTGGCGAGATTGGTACTTCATTTTTTGGTTCTACTAATGATCAATTGGCTGACGTTTTCATAAACATTCTTCGAGGACCAATGATAACTTACATACGTGACAAGTTTGATACCTACAAGAAAGAGAGAGAGCTTGAGGGAGAGTGTTGAGATATGCACTAAGTTAATTCTTTATTATTAGATATGCTCTTCCTTGGATATGTATAATTATGATTTTATTAGAATTGATATGTCATTGGTTTAGTCTAGATTTATTCCCTTAATTAAGGGATTCTCCTTGTCCGCAAGACCTAGCTCATCTGGCAATGTCGATATTGCTAGGTTGGGCACCTTCGCTGGGGTTAGAACCTGGGACCCCACAGTTGTGTGTGAGAGTTTTAGGTAGTGCTTGCCACTCCGTCTACAGACAAAAAAATAATATCAAGCTGACAGCTAATCTCTGAAGCTATTCAGTATGAATACTTTATTCTCAAGTTAGTTAGAATTAGGTAAACTTCGTTGATGTTCTGTTTTGTTTATTCATTGAGTTTCCCTGCCTTCTTGTGGTGCTTAGGTACTTAGCTGATCAGTTGACAAAAGTTCAAATAGTTAATGAGGTTAACAAGGTAATAAAAATTCCATCTTATGATTAGAACTTTCTTTGACTTGTTTTCACGGTTTCCTCAATTTATCAATTCTATTATTTGTGGTAGGATTTTGTTATTGAGGCACTGAGATCAATCGCGGAGTTGGTAACATATGGTGACCAACATGACCCAACCTTTTTCGAGTGAGATTCCATTATGCTTATGCTCCTTGGTATAATTGTTTTAATGCTTGATATTTATATATCCTAGCTTGTGGCAGATTTTTCATGGAAAAGCAAGTTGTGGGGGATTTTGTACGTATTCTAAAACTTAGCAGGACTATTAGCATTCCACTTCAGTTGCTACAAACTGTTAGCATTATGATCCAAAACCTACAAAGTGACCATGCTATATGTAAGTTGATTGTCAGATGAAGTTCCCTTTTCCGCAGTTAGGTTATTTCCTACACTAGATGTAACAATGTTGATGGGCTTGATTTTATTCTTTATTGTTACTTTTGCAGACTATATGTTCAGTAATGAACATATGAACTTCCTAATTACGTATTCATTTGATTTCCGCAATGAAGAGCTGTTGTCATACTACATATCTTTTTTAAGGTTTGTTTTAATGTATAATACTAGTGTACAGAAGTTGATGATTACACTGCACAACCTCTGTTTTTTGTGTCCCTTTTTATAATTTTGCTAACTAGTCCTTTAATTTAATGTCTTATGGTCATCATTGAAGAGCAATGGGTGGGAAATTAAACAAGAATACTATTTCTCTGCTTGTGAAGACTCGCAATGTAAGTTTTCTGTTTTCCGAATCTTCTTGCTCTGTTAATGATTTAGATTATTAGCTTAACAGCGATTTGTATGATGTTCTTCCTTTGTACGAGGTTCTTCCTAATCCTAACACTTGGACTTGGTTATAGACTTATAGTTGATCTCATGTTTGTGGCTTAAAAATGGTAAAGGAGAGGATACTTGGTTTTGATTATTTTTAGCTGTATTCCCGTGGCTATAGAAAGTGGTTAATATGAATTTTATTGTACTTTGAGAAGACTTTGATATTTTATTGCACCAGGAAAAACGAAGAAATGAAAGAAAGGAGGAAAAAATTAACGGTTCTTTTTTATTTCTAAAAAATTAACAGTTTAATTCAACTAAACTCTGATATTTTGTGCAGTTGAGGCTGCCTATTTAAAAATTGTTAGTCCTGTAATCCAGACAGTCCAATCTTGTGAGATTCATAATTTTATGGATCAGTTAATAATTGATCATCCCAGTCTTTCAAGTATAATTAACTTCTAATAATGTTTTTACTGGGTAGAAGATGTCTGATAACTCTGCCTTTGTTTTTGAGATGCCCATATGTATTTACTGTACTTATCTATCCATTTAGGATGAAGTAGTTTCATTTCCATTATATGTCGAGGCGATACGCTTTGCCTTTCATGAGGAGAGCATGATCCGCGCCGCTGTACGTGCTGTGACCCTTAATGTTTATCATGGTGAGATTTTTTCTGTTTTTTGGAGTCCGTTTTCTATGCTTTTTCAATTTCTTTCATTAACTCAGTTATGTTATGATTAAAAGTGATTTTTCTAATGTTTGTGTACTTTTATGTACAATTTTCAGTTGGAGATGACTCTGTTAATAGATATATAACTAGCGCACCTCACACAGATTACTTCTCAAATCTGGTTTCCTTTTTTAGGAAGCAGTGTATGGATTTAAACAGACTGATATCTGAGACGTTGAAGTAAGACATACATATTTCTTATTTTATATATTACATTCAGATTTTCTTGTTTCCGTCGAGATTAATTATGGTTACTGATACAGAAATCCAGGCCCAGATTCAAACTCTACCGTTACTACTGCTGTAGATGAAATTGAGGATAATCTATATTACTTTAGTGATGTAATCTCTGCTGGAATTCCTGATGTTGAAAGGTTAATAACAGACAGCATTCTGATGCTTCTGATTTTTCCAGTCCTTCTTCCTTCCCTGAGGATAGTGGCTGATAATGTATGAAACTTCACTTTATGGCTTTCTCCGTTACTTCTCATTTATGCTATTCAACATGATCTTATTAATGTTTAGTAGCATGTTGACCAGGATATGCAAAGTGGTGTTGTGACTTCTCTTTACTTACTTTGTTGCATCTTGAGGATAGTCAAGATCAAAGATTTGGCAAACACAATAGTTGCTGCTCTTTATTACCCCTTAGAGTCCTTTACAAAATGTTCCGGGGGTCAAGTCAATGGCTATATACCTGATCATGGTTTTACATCTAAAAGCAACGGGATAGATAATGATAACCTTCCTGAGAATAGTACAAAATGCTTGGTGGTTGATGTGCCATGCTCATCTAGTTCTTCAGATTGTCATCCACAAAGTATCACCATGCTAAATAATGGTAGCAGTTCAAATGTGGCTTTGAGGTATTAGCCAATCTTTCCACATACTGATTTATATTTCATTTCCGCTAATGTTCTTATGTTAGACTGGGAACAGTGATTTTCATATTTCTTTTTCTGGTACAATGATCTTCATATTTATGCGCCTTTGGAACTGTGACACATTAGTAAACAAATTATGCCAACTTAAATCATCCGGTTCATATTTTTTTCCAGTCATTTAAGTGAAAATATGTAACTTCTATAGAAAAAGTAATTTAATAGTTATTTATTAGAAATTTTCATACATAGATGATGGTGTTTTTGATTTTTGGGTGTGTTTGTTTCAAGGATTAAATTTACATTCCTGTTAAAGTGTTTGGTAAGTAATTTAATTTCCCAGGAATATTTTAAATATATTTAATTAAAATTTGAAACAAAAAAAATAAAGGAGTTAAAACAGTGTGGGAGTGAAAAGTTGGGCTTTAATTTAAGGTTTCTCCTCTATCCTTACTCTTATGGATGGTATTAGTACTCCTTTGTAAGTAGTGGCTAGTCACCTATCTCGCACATGGCTACGGATTGACCACTAGTTGTTAAGGCGTCTGTTATATATGAAATAATTAGCAAGAGCAAAATTCAAAATCCCTATAGCTTCTGGTTTAGCCTCTGTCAAAGGGCTACCCTGTTTTAGGTTTCATTCTTGGGTGTCCAACTGTACACCTTCGTTTGAACTAGATCGGTAGTCCAACCAAGCGTCATTGTCAGAGGATGTGTCACACACTTCTATACTCATTTTTTGTGTAACTGTCTCACATAGCGTCCACACAGGACCTTCCCGCTATTCATTCATAATGCCGCCTTTTCCGTTCGTCTCGCTGGCTCATTCTGGTTTGTTTGGACCACTTCCAAGTAGGTCCCGCTTTAATGGTCTGTTTCAGATGTTTTTCGTTGCTGTTTTGGTCTTGCCGCTGTGATTGTTCCCTATGATCTGTTTGTTCAGATTCCATGCCTTCTTGTGTGTCTCTGTTGTATTTTTTTTTTCATTTTGTGGGACCCACTTTGAGGGTTCTCTGCTGCTGTTTGAACGTTTTTACAGCTGTTCGGACCCTGTTTTAAATTTATTGGTAGCCTCTGGTTCAATTTTCTGGTTGCCCACTTCACTCCAATGTTGTTCAAGGTTAATTTGGTACCCAGTTTGATGGCAGTGCAACAGGCTTCTTCTTTGGCCACTCTGACTCATTATGGTAACTATATTGTTTGCCTATGTCATTTTGAGATCCTGTATTTAGATTTTGGTGCTTATAGCTGGTAATATCTCATCTATAATCTGTCACCTAAACACCTCATAGCATTACCTTGGAATGGTTCTAAGGCATACACAACTGGAATTGGTCAAGATTTGCCTCTTCCATCTCTGTCTCTTGACCCTTTAATTTGATTTTAGTTAATCAACTTACCAGCTCTCATTGTTTTGTAACATTTACTTCTGACTCCTGTATAGAGGATTGAAGTATGGGACACACGATTGGAACAAGATTTGAATCATTAGATCTCTTTTACCTTCAACTTCATTCATCCACTGTGTTTATTGTTTATGTATCTCCAGATATTCTTCATCGTGTGTCGTGTCATCAATATATGGATAAGTTAAAGGTGTTGGTTCCTTATCTATAGAAATATGGTATTTGATAGAACGTTATGGCATTGTTTGATCCATGTAGCTGACCCCACTTAGTGGGACAAGGCTTGGTTGTTTTTGTTGTTGTTGTTGTTAATATTTGATTTCTAAATTTCCTAGTCTCACTTTTTTTCCAACCAAATTAAGGGAGAGAGAGTACATACTTTTTTCTTCTCTATTTCTCTTGTACCAAATAATACACAAGTCCACTCTATTTCTCATCTTTCTCTCTTTACATACTCTTTCTGACCTCTTTCTCTCGTTTCATCTTCTTCACACATCCAATCAAAGCCTTAGGGTTCCTTCACCTTTTTAAAAATTAAGGGTGCTGAAGAAATATTGGGTACTTTTTTGAGTTGTGATTTAAAACTTTGTTTCCAGGACACATGCTTTTTGTAGGCTAGGCATTATAATGCTACAATGATACTTTGTCATGTTGTGGTTTAAAACTTAGCTTCTAGGATATGTACTTTGTTTCTGTTTTTTGTCATGATGTCTCTGATTGTTGTAGGGAAGTTTTACTCGAATATGTAACTGGTGGGGCTGATGTACAAGTTTTGGGTTCCTTGAGTGTGCTTGCCACTCTGCTGCAAACTAAAGGTTGTAAAAGTGAATGTCTTTTTGCTTCACCATTGCACTTATTTCTGTTTCCTTAACATATCTCGTTTTGTAGAACTTGATGAGTCAATGCTGGATGGGCTTGGAATTCTTCCACAACGCAAACAGCAAAAAAAGCTCTTACTGGTAAGTTGTATTAAGGATACACCTAGCTTGCATCTGCCATTTTGGCCATTTTAAAATATGAGCATTTGACTGTTGACTTTTGTTGCCCTTTGTCAATACAGTGAATTAGGTAAAATTTCTACCTTCGATACAACAAATCCTCGTATGACATACAAGTTTATATTGTTCTTGCTAGGATCCTATCCCGCGTTCTATATTTTAAAATTTGATATCCTTGTTAAGTGTGGCATTTCTTTAGCGTAGTTGCTTTGTGAATACGCTGAAGATACCTGATTCCTCCAAGTGCCATTATTACTGTAACCTGTAAATTGGAAGGAAACAAAAATTCAAGAATTTCTGTTAATAGTTTTGATGACACTGATTATTATCCACATAATTCTTGGATGTGATATTCTATAAATGTTGTTGAGGGTGGTGAGGAAGACTCCATTCAAGGCTCTGCGTTGGTGGCAAGAAATCTGTCTTGCAGATAGAACAAAAAAGGGGAACATTTGTTGATGGACATGAATAAAATTATGAAATGCTTGTAGAAATGAATTTATCTCAATTAGGTTTTTGCTGGGGGATTTTGTTTAAGGAAATAAAGTTTGGATATGTGAAAACTTGATTTATATAACGTTAACAATAGGATGGTATTCTGTTCTCTTTGCATGCTGGAAGAAACAATTAGAAGATTAGTGGAGATTTAAAAGGTTTGCTTAGGAAGGTTATTTCTGGATGGTTTATTAATTCTTTCCCTTTGCTATTGAAATAGGGATCATTTTAATAGGAGGAGGGAAAATAGCTCATAGTTTTATTCTAGTGAAGTGACTTGGTACTTATTTCGACTTTTGATTAATTTGGTCTACTTTTAATATGCTATTTGATTTTCATTGCATGTTTGTGCAGCAAGCTTTGGTTGGCGAGGCTTCAGGGGAAGAACAACTTTTTTCTTCTGAAAGTAGCTTACCAAGAGATGGTATTGCATGTGGGCTCGATGTTTATCTTAATAAGATTAAGGTTTGCAATTTCCTTTGTTTTCCAGTATTAGTTGATGCCTTTTTCTCCTACTGTATAATTTTCACTTTTGCCTTCTTGAAGGCAAGCTTAGTTCTATCATATTCATCTGTCAACTAGTTGGCTCGGTGATTAGATTTAAATGATATCTGATTATTATTTTCTTCTCTTGGTTTGTTTTATATGAAGGTTTAAAAGATGTTTTGCTTGATGATCGCTTCCTTAGATTTTGCTTACCATGTTTTACAGGAGCAGTATGGTGTATCTTTCCAGGCTTCAAACGTAGTATTAAGCCCTCGTGTACCTAGATTTCAGGTACATGTTTATATTTGATAGTCTTGTTGACGTACTTTGTCGAAATAGTCAAATAGTTTTATCTATACTATTTGGAAGTCCCTAACTGCTTATGGGTAGGAACATCTTTTCATTTTTAGGTATTGGAAATGTAGTATTGACATAGTTGACAATTACCATACCACCTAAACATCATGGTTGTCAAATTCTCTAGTAATCTCTGAATCAGACATGTTCACAACTCTAGATCTTGAGATCAAGTAAATTGCTTAGAGAGTCGTTTATGTAAACTTGGGTACACTCGCATGGACTTGTATAGAATTGCTTGAGTTTGAGGACAATCAAACAAGTCTACAACACAGCGAATATTTTCGCTGGACATGTTAAAATGACATTGGTTCAATGTATTTTGAAAAACTCAAAATGCAATAGCTGCATGATCAAGCTCCTTAGTGCGCAAAACATGTTAAGCGAGCTTCTGCTATCTACTCCTCAATGCCTGCTACTCTAATATTCTCTTAAATGCATTTGTTCAAATATACTTTCCTGTTCCTCCAGTAACAGCTGCATTATTGTGCCTTTAACTAGTGTTTTTTTTCCCACACTTCACCAATATTTGATACTGAAGTGGCGAAGAGCATTTTTGGTCAAATGAACTAATAGATTGTATATATCATAAAATATAAAGTTTACCTATCAAAGGAATCGTAATTCACGTGATATGCTAGACTGATAATGCTACTTCGATCAGAATATGTGGTTGATTTTAATAATAAAAGTATAAGTATCTCCTAACGTGAACAAATAAAATAAAGTTTGGCAATTCATGTGAACAAATTACCTGCCCGGTGTCGCTAACTTTCCCATTTATTTTTGTGTCATGATGTTCCAGATTCTATAGGATATGATACTATAGTCAAATGGTCTTTCTCATTTATGGTTTACGGTTTATCTTTTATCCACTGTGACATTGCATTTTTTTGATGGAATGTCAAGACCATCTTATTTTATCACTTGATGTTCAAGTTTAGTAATCTTTTAATATATATGGGATGTTTTTTTTCAGGTGCTCGATGCATTAGTGAGCCTCTTTTGCCGTTCTAATATATCTGCAGAGACATTATGGGATGGTGGTTGGCTTTTACGCCAGTTGCTTCCTTATAGTGAGTCAGAATTCAACAACCACCACCTGGAATTGTTGAAAGTAAGAACATATGAGGCTTTAGGAGTGACACCGACACAAATATTAATGCATGCCCCTATACTTGCATATTGTTTACACATGTAGGAGGTCCACTTCTTTACTTAAGAGTATTGAAGCAATTTTCAGGCTTTGTGGTTCAATTTGTTTTATGTTCTGTTGTTCTTCCAGATATATAACTTGCAAAAACTTGTTTTTTCTGATATAAAATGATCGGGACTTGGTGCTATGGGGTGCCTAAGTTCCACATTGGGTAGTTGTATAGCTTTGTTATTCCTCCTTGACAGCCAGCTATTTAGGGATTTATCCCTGTATTTTAGAAGGTTGACGTAAAATATCCTGAAAAAATGTTCTTTGATTTGCAAAAGTAGTAGGTGTTTATAGTTTATAAGATGATCTCTTGCAGTGAAGCATTTGGGCTAATGAGAGACATGAAATACTCCATTCGGTCCTTATTATAAGAAACCCTTATTTATTACTCATTTAAAAATATAGGGGAATTCATGGAACAAATTTAAATTTATTGGTGTATTAAATGAAATCAACTATTTTAAGACGTTTTCTTGGTCTTGATGAATTAGGGTTTTGTTTCTTATAATAAGAACCGGAGGGAGTAATAATTAATAGTCAACTACAATAAATATATGGTTTTCGACATGAAATTACCATATTCCCTTTAGGTTATAGTCAATAATCATCAATCAGAGTCTAATATCTGTGCTACAGCAATATCTTAATTTCAATTGCATTTACTTTCCTCTCACAGATTTCATACGAGAATTCGGCTTCTGCTCTTGAAAAGGAAGTTAAAGGTTTTTGGCCCGACCTTCTTATTACTGTTCTTTGTGATGAGTGGAGAAAGTGCAAAAGAGGTGATTTTAATATTTCTTGTTGTGCTCAATGGGTTTGTGTGTTTGTGTGGCTTACTTATGTGCTTGAATTATATAATTTTCTTCCTCCAGCAATGGAGTCCTCATCTCCTCCAAAAGAACCAAAGTGCATGCTTTTTCCACCTCGGATGTTCTTTTCAGAAGGTAAGCTTGTAACCTTGTCGGTTTTCCAAAATTTATTTATTTTCTTTAGCTGGTTGTTATGTCCAGACTCGAGAATAATAATAAGGAGGCTTTTAATTCTATTTCTGTTGTTCCGACAGAAGATATACCTGAGGGATCATCATTTACTGCTGGAGAAAGAATGCATGAGTTGGTGAAGGTCTGCCTACCCTTATTTTATTGTCTTATCTTGTTATATTATAAAATTGCATTGTTAATAACATGCTCATACAGTTGGATTTTCGTCCATTCTGATTCGTCGTCATAGATTGCATACCTTCATAATGAAGAACTTTACATTGTTTCCCCTCTCTCTTGTAGGTATTTGTACTTCTGCACCAACTTCAAATATTCACTTGCGGTAGAGCTTTGCCTGATCAACCTCTTATTTATCGTCCTTGTGATCATCGTACAAATTCTCGAGCCCAGACTTCTGGACTTGCGGCAGTCCCAAAGCCAGGCACTGAAATGAACCTTGGTAAGTGTTCTGAATTACGAATTTGTGTATTCTCTCATGACTGGTTTTTTTAATATATTAAAGTTATTGTTACCTAAATACTTATTTATAATTTTGCTTTATATGTTGTCAATGAAACATCAAGTACTGATAAATACCTCACTTATGATATTTTACCATAGAGTTATCAATCCCAGATAGCGGCATATAGCTGACAGCCTAAAAATGCTATAGTGGGATAGAGTGAGCATAGCGGGACGACTGTTATTCTTTTTTTTTTTTTATTATACATATTCCCTTCAGTCTTTTTCAAGAAAAAGATTAGATCACAAAGATCAAGGAAGCACATTCAAGAGAGTTGATGCTAACTTTTTTTTTCTTCAAACATGCCCCTAACACTCATTAAATGAAATGAAACCCACTTGTACAGGGAAGATGAATATTGGTAAAATAAAACGCACAATAACATAAGGGGCATAAAAGGAAATTAAAAGTTTAATACACTAGAAGTGTTCTGTGTCTTATATTTTAATTTACGACAAAAATAACCTGTCTGTCTCTTATTTACCACCTGCAGTTAATGCTGTGCCTTGTAGAATTGCTTTCGAGAGGGGCAAAGAGCGCCATTTTTGCTTTCTAGCAATCTCTGTAGGAACTTCTGGTTGGCTCGTGCTTGCAGAAGAGTTGCCTCTGAAGAAGCCGTATGGAGTTGTTCGGGTTGCTGCACCTTTGGCTGGGTGCAATGTATGTATGATTGTCTTCTACCTTGCATCTTAATCTTGAAACAAATTAGTTCTGTTAGCTGACAATTATACACATTAATGTTTGTTTCCACGCAGAAAGAATCCATGAATGCAATTTAAATGAACCGAGTGTTACAATTATTTTTACTTTGAAGTTTGATCAGTCAGTGTATAGTGATATTACAATAACTTCTGTCATTCTTTAGCCTAGGGTTGATGATAAGCATTCAAAATGGTTACACCTGCGGATCCGACCTTCGGCTTTACCTTTTCTGGATCCTGTCAAGTACAATCGACATGGGAAGTTAAAGACAAAAGCTTTTGTTGATGGAAGATGGATATTGGCGTTCAGGGACGAGGAGTCTTGCAAAAATGCATTTCTCATGATCCGTGAAGAGATTAATTATCTATGCGACGAGGTTCATAGAAGAATACAACCTTTGCTCAAGCTTGAAACAGTGCTAGACATATCAAGCTCGTCTGCTCCTGTTTCAGAGGATTCCTCTTCACATACAACACCTCCCGATTCATTGTAAGTCTTTGACTTAACTTATAATAATAGGCTGTTTACTCCAGGGGTGGGAAATTATTAAGTCTGTCACCCTTTTGTATATGCTCCCAAAATACATACCAGATATGTAGTTTAGAAATTATGGTTTAGTGTCATTCTTTTTGTATACTAGTCTTTTCTTTCCTGATTTGTAAATTTACCCTTTTCTCTCATTCTTTAGGAGCTCTAACGTAGGTCCTATATTTTTCTCTTATGTTATAACATTATTTGTAAGCTCTGTAACAAATGTAAATTTGAGGGAACTCCATAAAGAGTTTTTTTTCCTCCTTGTCCAGACAAGTGTCATTTTTGTCGTATGCGTGTTATTTCTGATTATATGGATTATACAATAATGAAAGCTTTTCACTTTCACTTCTATTGACATGTGTTATTGTCTTTTTGTCCTAGTGCTAATGACTAGTATTTTAATCTCCCCATAGCTGTTATTGTCACTTTTACTTCTATTTTTTAAAAATATTTAATAAATATTAATGTGATATGATTTGATTGTATTTTATTTATTTATTTATTATCTGTGTACTCTTATATTCTGCAAAATGTTAATATTTGAGCACCGAGCATTTAGCATTAGCAAGTTTTTGTTCTCGAGAAGAATAAATTTGGTCGCTCAAAAATAAAATAAAAATCAGGCTAGTATTAGAGAAATATGTGTAACTTCAAGTCCTAACAAAATTAGAATGCCCACGTCTATCTGCCAGTATACATAACAATGATTATGTTCAACTAACCGACTTATATTAGTGATATGATATGATGTTGTATTATTTTTTCTCAAATACTATATACATTACTTAAAAATAAAGATCACAAGCACTACGTGCGTTTCTTTTTCGACCATAAGAAACTGAAGCACTACGGTTGTAATGATTTCAGGGTTATTGGGTTTATGTCTTTTAGGTTTTTATTGACTATACTTTCAAAAGGCTCTTAGTTAATTGCATAGTCTATAGTGATGATTGCGGTACAACAACTATATCATCGCAAACTTTTATTTCCATCCAACTAAACACCAATTGATAGCTCTTTTGAAAGATAATGATTTGTTTGGGAGGAATTTTTTAGAGGATGGAAAATAAAATGTCGATGATTGATATTTGCAGGTTTAAGAGTATCAACAAAAAGATGATTCAGTTTGAGAATTTGTAGGGGAAGAGATGGAAAAACTTTGGGAGAGGAGAGGGGAAAGAAAGAGAAGTTTTTTAAGTTTTGAGACGGTGTTTTTATAGAGAATGAGAAAAGAAAGTTTATAAATAATACATTTAATGAGAAAAGAGTGTTTTTACATGGAAAGAAAGATGAAAATGATTTTTCCTTCAAAAAAGATGAAAATAATTTGAAGAATTTGTTAAATCCTCTAAAATCGTTCTCTGATGTTAATAGATTTTGTATTATGAAGAAAACTAAATCCTTCATTTAATTTGAGAGCTATCCTTTCTTCACTTTTTGTTTCCCTTTTTTTTTTAAGTCCTAAACTTTCAAATAGAGATTTAGCGAATTTGCTGAACAACAATGTCCTCCGATATATTATTGAGTTTATCATCTACCTCTTTTTCTTCTTTTCTTTCTCCCAAAGTCCTTTCTATCTATTCCCTCTTAACTCTCAAACAATCACTAATTGAATCAAAGCGAGGGACCCAAATAATGAAGGCACCCCTAAAATTATAAAAGACACTAAAAAGGAGTTTGTCATTATTAAATCTTAACAAGGTATGCAATTTTTGGACAAACTCTACACAATCACGTACTTAAATATTTTCTACACGATAAAAGTTAATTAGATTGGCAAAGATTCAAGAAGTGGCCCAAGGAGTATAGGTCAGTTGAATAACACGTAAATTTTATGTAAAAAGATAGAATTGATCGCCAAAGCTCACTATTGAGGAAGAGCAAAAAGATTTAAGTGTGAACAAGCCCTAAATTAATAGAAAATCTTATAATTGAACCCTATAATCGAAATTGTGGAAAAATACAAAAGTAGAGAGGATAAAATGGGTTTGACTGTCCATCTATTAACCCGTCTTGAACGAAATTGACAAGACGAGTTTGTGACATTCTCTACCTTAAAAATGTTTAAAAATTAGAAAATTACGGTTTCCTCTTCATATGTTGTCAATCTCATCATCTAACCGTACAAATGATTGTGTGAATAGGCACAATGAAACTATAGAGTGAGTCCTCATTTTCAAGAATATAATAAAGTAAAGTATAACACGTTGATTATACAACATTTATACAAATATAATCAAACAAGCACACAAGTCAACATATAACACAATCGACACGTTGTACAAGACCATGGCTTATGCAACCTCAAACACATGGATCCAATCTACTCAGAGTTAGTAAATGTGGAGAAGTCACCTCTTTTCCATCGAATCGAAGAGTGTAGTTGAAATAAGTGTTAATATTTTAGATGAATTTTTCCTACTTTCACACGAGGTTTATTTTCCCTTTTCATTCGGATATTTAATCCAGACAATAGCTATTTTTTATTCTTTTTCGTTCGAATATATAAATCCGAATGAAAACTTTTTTTTTTCCTTTTCATTCAGATATATAAACCCGGACGAAAACGAAATAATGAAAAAAAATAAAAAAAACTTCTGTATATTTTTTCCATATCCATGTAAGTTTGTTGCTGCGGTCCATTATTATCAATATGGGCCACATTGTAATTCAAATATAATGAGGGTGGATATCTATCATTCAACTATGATGGAATAACTTTACATAATTAAAACAGCAAGACACTCAAGTACTTTTCTCTAAAAAAGTATAAAATGTTACGATCATACATCTTAAATCTAACGCAGAAAATCAGTGTCATGATGGTGTTCTAAGAATGGAAGACAGGACCCACATTCGCCGTTCAATCATACAAACTTTAAGGTCAAAGAAATTATAAAGAATTTTTGAAGAAATAAATTTGGAACTATAAAGTGTCTATGTCTTGTAGTGGAGTCTTGTTTTTGGTTTTCATTGGGTTGGTGTATATATATTTGTGCATGGCCTAAGATAAGCATGATGATCAATATATTAACAAACAAATAATAAGCTATAAAAATTGATATAATTGAAGATTCAGGAGTAAGATATATAATTTAAAAAGAAAATTAAGTAGGATAGTTTGAATACATTAGGATATTGAAAGAGAATTTTTACAGGTTGAGAATTTAAAATCCAACTTAGTTTTGAACAAGGAAACTCTTATTTGTGGATTTAAAATTTTTCTATATGATTTATCTCTTCAATCTCATGTTTTAAATTGAATTGTTTACATCATGAACATGTTATAATAAATTTTCAAATTTATCATAAGTTTTTGGTATCTCCAAACTAATGAACTTAATAGTGTTCTATACTCTCAATTATGTGTGACAATAGAAGTATAATATAGTTGATTCATGATACATTTTTTTCTTCATAATAACAATATATAAAGCTTGCTTATACTCATCCAAATTCTGATTAATATTCTATGAACAGAAACTAGGAACAAAATATCAATAGGAGATTTTAGACATGAATTTTTGTTTGTAGTTCAAACGAAGTGTTCAAAATCTGGATATGGTATCAAAATTTTGCTAGCACCTTTTTCTGTTCTTGTTCTGTCATGAATTGATTCATCAAATTGATGAATTGACTATGATGCTTGCTGAATATAGAAGATTAAAAATAGTGCTTTCTATGAATAGATAGTGCATTAAAAATGGATCAAAGATATTTCACCATATTATAATTTGTTTTCTCTCTAAAATATCTCAAGAAACATCTGCATTGATGGTATTTGATTGAATAACATATAGTTAAGCCTTCACTAGACATGACCAAGTATTTTCATACATACAAACATCATGTTTAACTTAATTTTCTTTTCTTCCTATATGTGTTATTATACTTTAGCAACTATTGCACCTTAACATTCAAATAAAAATTCATTACAATCAGGTCTAGCGCAAATGGTTAGTGCGCATAGTGTATGAGTGTTGTAAACTCCGAGATCCTGATTTCAATTCCCACTTATTAAAAACAAATCATCAATAGCATTACAAGATGCTGCTCATGATTGTAAAGAGTACAAAAAGAATGGTAAGAAATGGTTAACAAAAATGGATAAAAGTGCATAAGAAAAACAAACACATTCTCTATTATGAAAATTAGAAGTTACACAAAAGAAGGTACCTATTACTTGCATTTTACATCTTCTCACCCCCACTACTAACCAAAGTCAGTGATATGATCAATCCATTAAGTAGTTAACAATTTGGATATTTTTAGGCAGACATGAACCCATAAACCCACTATCCCATTTTCTATCCTCTTTACCACCCCAACAAAGTGTATAAACTATACCATTTTTACCCCCACCATTAACCCTCTCTAAACTTGTTTGAAAAATGCCTTTTAGCCATTTCTCAAACATGTTGTTAGTAAAAGAACCACACCCTACACCAATTTCCTCTATCACCTTATCTTGTACACTAAATTTTACATTCCCAAAAACCTCCTCAAATGACTCTTTTACCCTTGACATAAACATCTGTGGCATTTCCTTGTTCTTAGCTGGACTTTGATTGAACTCAAACAAATTCTCAATTGAGTCTAGGGACTCATTTGAGATCAAATGTTCTCCTAATGTTTCTCTTGTCAAATCACTTGAAATTGGACTATTTTCTCCCTCATCATTATCATCATAATCTTCCTCTTCATCAGCTTTCATGTTCAAGTCAAGAGTATTGTTGAAGCTTGATTGTCTTGAAAATGAAAATTTTATCTTCTTGTTCCCTTCATTTTCTTCAATCCTTGGAATTTTTATCTTGCTAAACAAGTCAAGTTCAGCACTTCTTTTATTACCTAAACAAGGTGATTTTGATGATGATGAAGATGGTGATAACTCCAAAGTTGATTTTTTCTCAGTTTCACTAATCTTCAAAACCAACTTCATCACTGAATCCTTCTTCTGATCTTCAATGACCATACTGCCACCATTGGATAATATGAATATTTTTTGGCCTAAAGTTCCAAACTTTGCAATCTCAAATTCATCAGCAAGCATTTTCCTTAAAAGGGTGTCACCAAAATCAGCATTTTCAACCAAAACAACAAACTTTTCATTGTTTTTCAATGGCCCAACAACCTTTTCAGAAAAGGGTGTCTCTGAATTCTCTCTCTTCATCATATCCATCTGAGAAAGCATTTCAACTGATCCAAACACTGATTCTGCTATTGCAAGTGCCAACCTTTTCTTCCCAACAGAATCATTCCCTTGCAAAAACAACCAAGTAGCACATTCATTTGATGATTTGGAATCAACCAAAGCTTCTGCAATTGAACTAACTGTTTCACATTGCCATGGAACATTCTCCTGTAACACTTTACAAATATGATCTCTTTGCAGTGTTAAATTTTCCATCTTTTTCTGATCTGAACCACTGAATGTTGAGTTTCCAAGTGCAAGAGTTGTTTTTACTTCTTTAGTACCTTCCATACCCTTAAGAGAATCCAATTCCAAGGTTGTTACTTGGTTTTTCTGTGCTTTTTCATCATTGAAATTGAACTCAATGGTGCATGATTGTTGTCCGCGCCGGAATCGAGGTATAAGGTTTGAACTATAAGCTGGTTTGGTTACAGAATCAGCAAAAGATATTGAACTTGATGTATCTGGCAAGATACTACTACCTTGGTTTGGCCAATAAGGGTATGATGAATTATAAGGGTAGATCTTAGCATTGAAACTATGATTGTTGACATTGCTCCAATGGTTTTGAGGTTGTTTGTTCTGGTGGAGACATTGGCACAATCTGTTCCACTTTTTGTTCAACTGGGTTAATTCATCCTGAAAAAAGATTGAATTGTTCATAAGCCACTATTTCAAAAATACACCAAGTCAAAAATCACATAAGATCATGATTAGATCTATATCACATAGTTCATAATATGAGAGTGGATCTTATAATCAATTTTGATGAACTCAAAATATGAATCGTCTAATTTTGATCTAATGATTAAAATGTATCAACTACGATACGAAAAAAGTATGGTTTCTCAATTGGGCATAATTCATATCCAAATAAATGTGTGTTTGTGACACTAGATTCAGATTTAACGCGATAAATGCGTGACACATTAATTAACCTAGACTGGTTGATCTCAAATCGACGGTGTAAATTATTTAAAAATGATTTGTGAAAGTTTAACATGAGTCGACCGATCTCAAATCAATGACTAAGATGAATTAATGCGTGCACGTTTTAATGCAGGAGTCTGTATATGTGTGACACTAGTTATATTATGTAATTATAATTAAGTGTTGGTTTGTATATGAGATAAATCATTTTAGGAATTAGCTTTTTTAGTCTTTTGTATTCTAGTACAAGTTGGGAAAAAAGATAAAATTTTGCTACCTTCTGACGTGCTTCTGTGCTATGAGACTGAAGCCATGAAGGCAACAGATTCTTCTGGTCTGGTTTGAACAATTGAGCTTCTTTTTCATAATTGGAGAGACAATCTTCACAACAATTAAGCTTCTCATGTTCCTCCTTGTTGCTGAAAAACTTTGATTCCAACATAGGAGAAGGGTTTTGAGAGATGCTCATTTTTGAATCATGCACACTGCAAATTGAGTAACAAACTCCAATTAGCATCCAAAATTATACAAATACACCCTTTTGAGTTTTTAATATGAACACAGACATACACTAACACGTCGACACCAATAATATTTTAAAAAAGTTCAATAGTTTAATACACAAAATATATCGGTCTTAAACACCGGTAAGACATGTCTTCGATCTAAAGTGTCGATGTTATATTTTATGACACTCTTAGCTTAATATCTTTGAAAATGTTGCTATAAAATATAATATTTAAGAGAATGAAACGTTGGAAATAGAACATATTAGCAAAAATATATATGCATGTTTCTACTTTATGATTTTGCTTTTGGTAAAGTATAGTACCTTGTACAAAACATCATGTGAATCCGTAATGTCTAAAGAGGTTTTGTTTATATACTGACAAAACAAAGTGAAGCAGAAAGGCACTGCTTCACGTCTACCTTACCTTACCAACCAACAATGCTTTTCACAGTGCCTTCTGCCATATAGTCCAGAATACCGTACATACTTAGCAACAAATTGCAAAACAAATTAACCTTTCACATAAACACTTATCATGCTTCATAAACTTTTGTATTTCCTTCTACTTTTCATATTTCATAAAAAGTAGCTATTGTTTGAAATTTAATCTAGATACTTGAATAATAAAACCCTCGCTTTTGTACTATTTCTTAGTGTTATGAATGTCATAATGTTATCTACCGACTGCATCAAAATTACAAAAACATCTCTAAACGTGTTTGGTTATTAAGTGTATCAAAAATACAAAATTATTTTGATTGTGTTTTTCATTAGTAAGTTTATGGTCCGAAATGATTAAGGGAAGACATGTCCTAAGTTCAAACTAAAAAACAACAAAAGACAAAACAAACTAAGTAACAAAATACACCTTCATATATGTTTCTTTTTGTTTTGATAAATACATAGACTAAAGTATCAAAAAAGACTATTTATTCTAAAAAATATGATTAAGCTAATAGGAGATTAATTAGTGAATTACCTTGATGAATGAAGACTCAAACCAAGTCCACCAGATGGAACAGGAACAGCTTGAAGACACCATTGATTCTCAAAAGTTGGTACCCTCATTTGACACCTCATGTAACTTTGATAGCTAGCTGTTGCAACAAGCCAAATCTTGTTCCCTTCTTCACCAAACAACTTTCCTATTTCTTCCACAACATAATCAACAACATTATAACCATAACTAACCACTTTCTCATTCAAACTTCCATCATTATCATCCACCATCCACTTCAAATCTCCAACATAAAAAATAGCTCCAACACCTAATGCAACATAATCACTAACCTTCCTTTTCAACACTCTAATAACATTCATTTCAACTTCTTCTTTTTTCATATACTTCAAAGAAACTGAACTTAGTCCATGAAACTTCACAAAATGAGTTGTTTTCATCTCATCAGGTACTTCACCTCTTTCAAATCTTTTCATTATTTCACCAACTAGTCCTTCAGTTAAACAAACTGTATCACCAACTATCACAGTGTTCTTCTTCTTCTTCCTTAAAAGAACATCAAAAACAAGATTAATATCTTCCTTATTAGACTCAAAAGATTTTAAGAAAGGATGATATAGCACTTGTTCTTTCTTCTGTGAAGAAAAGAGAACAGAACCATAACCATAAGAACTCAAGAAATGGTTATGACTAAGAGAAGATGAAGAAAGAAAAACAGTTGAAGAGTTTTCCAAATTGTTTTTAACAGAAGGACTAGAAAAACCAGCTTCTCTCATAACTCTACTAACAGAAGGGTCATCGAGAATGGAAAGAATAAGCTGATCAAGTTCAACTTTAACACTCAAAAGTGGTTGCTGCTGCTGCTGTTGGTTTTGCTCAATACACCCCCTTCTTTGATGAGCTTGAGCTCTTTTAAGAGCAGCAATGAGTGCATTAGAAAGTGAAGGAACATGCTGTGGTTGAAGCAAAGGTGAAGTAGTAGTTGTTGGAAGTCTATTAAGAGCAACATTGAAGCAAAGTTCAAGAGCTCTACATTGAAGTGGATGATTATTTTGTTGTTGAGATTTGAGACATGCATTTCTTAAAGAAGAAGATGGTAAACTCAAAAGTGTAGCAGCAACGTGAAGAGGTGTGATTTGTGCATGGCCTCTTCTACGTGCTAAGCCTAGAGAGTGCTTCAAGATTGAAGCAGCCTCGGCTGTTAGTGTCTCTTGCAATGTATAAGCTCCTGAGCGCATTACAATTTGCTATACCCACCCCCACACCACCCCCACTTTTGAAACTAAGTTTCCTTCACTCTACTACACTTGTTTTTCTCTTATGTTTCTTTTCCTCTCTCCACCACCACACCCCCTTGTGTTTTTTTTGTTTGAACCTACAAAGTTGGTGTATTTCCTCTTGAAGGAATAGAGGAAATTTGAAGAAGAAAAATAAAAGTTTAAAGGGTTTGAAAGATGAGAAGAGTGAAGTGTAGTTAAGATTTAGAAATACAAAGGACTCACCTCTTCTTTATACATCTTTGTTGGTCATTATTTTTTTAATTATTTTTACTTTTACCTTTTACTTTTGCTTAATTCTCTTTTGGTTATAGTTTAAAGAAGCAGCTTTTTCTTAACTTTTTATTCCACTTCATTACTCTCTCTCTCTTTATAGTTTATATTAAGTTTATTGCTATAGAGACAACAATTCATACCAATCTTTTTTTTTTTTTTTTTTTTAAAAGTTTTTTTTTTATAATTTATATTTTTTTTTTTTT
>Ga0099826_10000269_pt1 | contig 23099 bp, 8 predicted proteins | sample Mtrugardesep15_FD_76830 | JGI IMG/M metagenome (GOLD analysis project Ga0099826, IMG submission 76830) | Root nodule microbial communities of legume samples collected from California, USA - M. trunc garden sep15 | ecosystem: Host-associated > Plants > Roots > Nodule | place: USA: California... | reverse complement strand
CAACTAAGAGAAACATAGAGTTTCAAAGACAAAATGAAGAGATTTTGCTCTAAAGCTTCTTTTATTTTCTTGTACTAATAAATCCATAACATATCTTAGTTAGCATGTTAAACTAACAACTTGTTAAGGATTTTAGTGAAATTTCGTTTTTATTGTCAGTGACCTAACTGACAGTAAGTATACACAGTCAGGGACCTAACAGTAAGCTGATTATATTGATTTTCGATTCAGGGACCTAACTGACAGTAAGTATACACAGTTAAGGATCTAACAGTAAATTGAGGATATTAATTTTCGATTCAGGGACCAAAGTGACCATTTTTTACTTTCACTTTAGTCCCTGTGACACGTCATACTCCTTGTCAGAATGCCACATCATCACTTAACAGATTTTTTTAACGGCAAGGACTAAAGTGATAACGGAAGTGTAAAGTCAGGGACTTGTTTGTATTTAATCCTGAGTCAAGGACCTATGTGATAGAGAGGTGCAGAGCCAGGGACTAAAGTGACTATTTACTCATAAAAGAATAGAAAAAAACTTTAAGTGCATCATTTAAGTTATATGAAAATTCTTGAACCCAAGAAGAGCACATGGAGTCTTTTCCTTTTTCTTTGTGTAAAGAAAAAAGATGGTAGACTAATTGATATTTATGAGTCAATGAAATAATAATAGTTTGATCTATTTTACCTACGGTTCGAGTCTGTGTAGCCCTGATGTTGCTACCTATGCTACATTGTCCAAAAAAGGAGGATTCAATGATTATTCATTCGTTGGAACCAATAATCAAAATTTTGGTAGATCTAGAAAAATTCTATAATTATATGATGTTCTTTTATTATTTATATTAAATGGATTAGATGCGGTAAAGATAAACGTAGATGCATCATTAACTATAGGTAAGTTGTACATCAACATAGAAATAGAATTTGGTATTTGGATATTATTTTAAGCAACAATCTGGTTATCAATCCGAATTGTGAACAATAAAATTAAGATAATGAAGGTTTATATTTAATTTATTTGACTCCTTTCTTGAATAGTACTATATTCCTATATAGTATTTCCTGCGTCCGTAATTACAAGCCCCCTTTTGAAAAAAATTGTCCCTAAATATAAGCCATATATAAATTACCACTAACTTACATTGAATTATGAAAAGTCAAATTAAATATACAAATAAAGAACAATTTAGTAAAATTCACATACAAACTAACACATTAACTACACTAATACGTGTGAAATTAGTCATAGAAACTTATAATAAGGGACAAAGTGAGTACTATAAAGAGAGGAGCAGTCATAATATGTATATTGTAAAGAAGAATATTTTATCTTGGTTCTTGTAATTTTTTTTTCAACTCTACAATTAATTCGAATATATGATTATGTCGTTGTTTTTACAGTTCAATGCGCTTGAATAGAAATATATTAATCTTTTTCTAATGTAAAAAAAAAAGAGTGAAGCAAAATAGCTATTAAAAGATTTTTTCATTTACAGAAACATTGGCATATTTATTAAGCTTAACGGCCTAAACATAAATAACTCTTTTTGATATTTTACGAGGATGTTTACGCGAACCAATACATCCATTTTTATGTGAGCTAGATTTTGGTATAAATTTTGCCATCATCGACCATCTCTTCAATGAATTTTGATTCATTTCAACATGAACAACAATTCAACAGATTTTATTGACTAAAGAATATCACAAGTCTGGAACAAAAGAAAATATCAGCAATAAAAAAAGAGCACGTAGTTTATCTTTATTACCTTTTGTTAATAATAAAAAAATATATATATGAAAAAATCGAGTCGCCCCTATTATTGTACTAAAAAAATAGAGTTACTCTTTAAGTAAATTTCATTTTGAATTGAAACTCAAATTAAATGTGGATTGCGATTTTATCTGATTTATCAGAGCCTCTTTTAGTGTCACAATCTTTTTTTGTTTTCAGTTTTCATACCATAAAATTTTTAACAATATTTCATTTTAACTTATTTGAAAAAAGAAAAAGAAACTTTTGGATTGCTAAATAAAAAACTACACGAAATAAGACAACAACAGAATCATCATAATGTTTAAAAATGATTCTCAAACAAAAAAGAAAGGTGGTTATTGATTTTTGAAATTCTTGCAAAATAAAATTCTTAGAATACAATATTATTGCGCCACCCCTAAAGCAAAGGATTCAAAGCTGGTGTTAAAGATTATAAATCGACTTATTATACTCCTGACTATGAAACTAGAGATATCGATATCTTGGCAGTATTTCGAGTAAGTCCTTAACCTGAAAGAAAATTTAGTGAAAAGGTAAAATAAAAGCATCTATTGTCTAATGGAAATGACAAAAGGTCTTCTAAACCTCTAGTATAGGTTCAAATCCTATACACAAATTCATCAATTTTTTAGCTTTTAGAATTAAAAAAAATAGGGCACACAAAAAATTAGGAGGTCCAAAAAGAAATTCACTTAATTATGCACGATTTGTATGGGCTACGAGTTTAAGTATTTAATTCTATCAAAATTTTGTCCCGGAAACAATAATTATTTTCAAACAGTTTTTAACTCTTAATTTATTTTCTCTTAAAAAAAAAATCTTAATTTATTTTCAAAAAATTAAACTGATTCAGGGTAATGTCTTTTAAATTTAATTTTTTTTAGGTTTTAAATTTAATTATTGTCTATGCAGTTTAGTGTTTATTTAGAAATAATATTTGATTAAATCTTGTACCCAAAAAAGAAATATTTGATTAAATCTAAAAAACTTACTAATTATAGTAAATAATTATGCACATCATACCATTAGTAGTGCTTTATCTTAATTAAATTTTCGATGTGATTATTTATCTTTGTTGTGTTTCAACTTTCAAGTTAGTCTTTTATATTTACTAGCGCTCAAACGGACATTACATGTTTGTCTGTCTATTTTTTATTGTGCTGTAAATTATAAGCAATATTTTGTTTTATCAAATTTTGATTAAAATTACATGCATAGATTTTTGTGAGCTGTGACTTTTAAAAGGTAACAAATTAAGTTTATCTTTTACCAAAAATATAACAAACATAATATAAATTCTTATCTTTTCAATAACACTGACGTTATACTAATCTTAAAAAGCAAATTTGTTTATGGAAGTAACTGAAATAATGAAAATTCAAGCCCAAAAAAATGTCGTGATCCCTTTATATATTGTTATAGATAAATCATAAATGTTTGATTGAACCTCAGTTTTAATTTTAAAAAGCCTTCCTTTTATCAAAAAGAAGAAGATAAAAACCTTCCAAATTGCATGAAACACAAAATTCTCCCAATTTTCTCAATACATGTGGAAGTTTGAGATGGAAGAATCAGTTACACATCAATTTTTTTTGTGACTCAAGAATCAATTGCACATGTAGAGCACAAATATGGTAGAATGATTCACATACTATTGATAGGAAATGACATGATCATGAGCTATCATCATATACTGATGTAATGCTTTGTTCATATTTTTGGTGGGGATTGTGTGGAAGATTTGATTCACACGTACTATAAACTTTGATTCCCGTTTAATTAGCAAAGGCAATTGTTTTCAAAGGCATAAATTCCATAGGAAAAAAGTCTAGAGAACCCAACATTCGTTTTTAAGATAACCTTTTAACTAGACACGAGATACACATGAAATGGTTGATTCTTTGATTAATGTGTTGCATAATTTTTTTGTCGTTAACATCAACACTTAGTTTGAATTGAGGACTTGTTTTTTCTTCAAAAGAGAATTAAAGACTAATTGTACATATAATATACATAATGTTGATCATAGACTCTACGTGTTAAAGAACACGCTTTCATCTTTCAATATATCTAGTAATTATCTTCATATATGATATAATTGAATAATTGAATGCTATACAATTCGAGAAAGAAAAAGCACTTTATTCTCACTTGACTCTGGAATTCTCAACAGTCAAGAAAATACAGCATAGGTAGGTCTTCTGTAGCTTTTCCTTCATGTGTTTATTTGTTAAGATTTGGCCACTGGAAGAAAAAAAAAAATTTTACTCCGGAGAGTTTTGTTGAATACATGTAAGTACCTTATAAAATCTTTCAAAAAAATGTACCTTACAAATAAAATTAATCTTCCGAAACACTTGTAGCATTTCCCTAAAATAATAAGACAAATCAAAGCTATATATGGAAATGTTGCTTCAAATTGTAGAAGCCTAAAGTTTTTAAGAGTGTGGAACCCTGTAGTTGCTACTAACACCTTGGAAGGGTGGATACATATACGGTTGGTCTTCAGTATTGTAGTGAAGATGCCAATTATATTATAGTTTTGATTATTAGCATATGACGTAAAAAAATTTGTGTCAAAAATAATATCATTGTCACCAATTTTAAAAATGCGTGTTTCATACACCAAAAGCATAATGATGAAGTTCTTTCTTGCTCTAGGGTATGTTCGGGTATTGAAAGACTTTGGAGGGGAGAGTTTCAAATGAGTATGTCTATACATTGATATAGGATTTAGATTTTAAAAAAAATGAAAGAATAACAAAATAGATGATCTTATAACATTTTAATCAAACTTAAATCATTTTTAAAAACATTTCATAGCTTCCATACTTTTGAAAATAAAAAGTAAGTCCTCCTCTCTCATCCCTATGAAAATACTTTATCCGAACATACCTTTAAAAAATGAGATAAGCTCCGCCTTTTTAATATAGGTGTTTATCGAAGATATTGTGTGAATTGTAGTTGAAGTAGGGTTGACAATAATTGAAACAACTCGAAATTGTTTGATACTCGATTTTTTTTTGTGGGGTGCGTCAGCCCATGCAATAGTGCAATGCATAAGCAACACTCGAGAAACCCAATAGCAAGCTATTGTGATGGCTTCTCCCCCTCAAAAAAGTAATTTAATATCGTGTAACCCATTGGACCACATATCAGATATTAAACTGATACTCGATTGAATAATTATTTATTAAACTTTAATTTGCTTCATTATTCATTAACTTGAGCTGAAATTTAGTTCCTCAAATATATGAGTTGAACTTTTTATCTATGTATCGTTATGTTCGTGAACTAGCTCGATTTGTAATTAATTTTATTTGTACCAAATAAAATTGGCTTGGAGTAAGATTAAAGACACTATAGAAAATTATATTGAACACAAGTCTATATTGCACAAGTGACATACATCTTGCTGTATGCACAAGGTTAGTTCTATCCTTGGATCAATACATCTCTCTATTAAATTAAATGAAATATGATGTAATTTAACTATGTAATGGTGAAAAATAAGTTTACCCATGATACAACACTAATTCGCTTATACAAATCAAAGCCATTGAACACAATGTGAAGATTATGTCATATATTTTGACTTGTCAATGATATTTGAAACGAAACAAATGTTATTTGAAAAACTAACAATTGTGGCTACAAGTCTCATGAAGACATCGAAACTGAATAAAATATTTCTTAACAAAAGATGGATATTAATTAGATAAGTCATATGCAAAAACAAACGATGCAATATGTTTAACAATGTTCAAAAAGAAAATATCACATATTAAGTTATACATATTATTTTGTGATTTTTTTCTGCATAATGATCTGACTCTGGATTTCTCATCTATTGAAATATAAAATATAGTTAATTAAAAATTAGATGCTTCAATTAATGTAGGGGACTTGGGGCACCTTTGGATAAAGATATATGCTTAACAACCATATTCTTGAACCACTTGTTCACGATTTCTTGCACTTTATCTTTATATCCGCATATGTAAATTGGACCATAATTAAGATTGCAAATTTGCAATGTTCAAAAACTACCATTGCTTTTATTATATGCTATCCATGTTTTCTTCATTTTTCCAAAGAACAATATCTTTTCTCCCATGAGCCTAAAGAACCAATTGCTAAAGAAACTATTTCTATAGAACATTTACTCTCTATGCCAAATGAAATCATTTTATTTTAATTCATACAAACCCTGAAAAGCATCGGGACTGGATCATCTCCTTTGATCAGAGAGTCCAGTGTAATCCTAGCCATTAAATAATAAATACATGCGAGGAATTAAATATCAAAATGAAAAGAGATAATCTACTTAATGATTTAGATTTTAAACCGTAGAAAACTGCATAAAGTTTTTCACATGAGGAATCCATTCCCAAAAGCATCACCCATATAATAGTCTAATATTAATACTTATCTATTCAGCAAGGAATACGTTAAATTAGGTCTCATAAAAACACAACCATATTAAGTATCACATTTTTTTAGCATGAACCAAGTCATAAAAACATAAACTATGCTTATTGCAACTATTCATGAAATTAAACCAAAACAACTAGATACTTATGTAAGCAGTATTTCACATACATAGTACATAAAATTTATGAAAACAAATAATGATCCACTAGTAAAGATCTCGTACAATAGTGCACGCATCGTTCTGAAAGAAAAAAATAACAGAAAACATATGTGAAATACTAACAACACATGTTATTAAGAAGATGATAATTTTTTTAAGAATAGATAAGAGAAGGCTTCAACGTCGCTTATAAACTGCGTCCGAGCTTGTTTCGTATCTTACTAATATAATCAGAAGCCAAACCATCAACACAAAGCTCTTTCTTTGGATTAACATCATGAAGTCTCTCTTTATGAATCAAATACTCAGTTGATCGGTTGCTTCCAACTGACTTGATAACATACGTAGGGTTTGCGCGGCTCTGCGGCTGTTGTGACCTTCTACTACTTGCAGGGAATTGCTTATTAGAAACTAAATTTTCCTTCTTATGTTCCTTATCAGAATAATCAGAATCTGAAAGATCCTTTTCCTTCCTTGATTTTCTAGTAGTAGAAGCTCCAACTCCAAGGGTTCTTTGTGCAATAGAGAAAGAGGATAACCTTATGACATTTACTACAACCTTCATTGATTTCTCACAAAGAGATTCCTCATTCTTGGACTTTCCTATGCTATAATCCATGTTGTTGTTGGTTATTGGGTGCAACATATATAAAAAGGGAAGCAAGGAGTATTTATAAGCATAAGATATAGGATATGTGTGTGTGCATATGAGAATTGGTGAATAATATAATTTATATATTTATTAATTGAGTTCCTTTAGTGTGGAGGGATCCCTTGCTCATTGAGCTAAATGAAGATTCTTTTGCAAAGAATATAATAAAGTCCATATAATTAAAAGATAGAATCTTGTATTAATTGTTTTAGTTTTCAATTTGTTCATTAGCACACCTGTCCTTAATAATTGGTTTGCCGACGTTGATATATAATCCGTGGTTGTGTGCTTTTGTAAAACAGAAATTCTATATACACCTATGAGGGTATGATACGGTGCAAAAACTAAATTAAATTAGGAAACTTACGTATAGGAGTGTAGAAACTAATGATTGATCATATAATACAGGAATATATAGATGCTCGTATAGTTGGCTAGGGTCTTCGGGATTATTTGGAGGATTTGGATTAGACGCACTAATGATTGATTTTGATCCCTCAATCTGAAATCAATAGTGAAGATGACTTTTTAATGATATGTGTAATGTGATTTGATCGGTCTCAAATTTGTGGTCGAGATATCCATTAGGTATCTAGCAATTGCTCACATACATCTAACTGGAATACGGTAGCAAAATATTACCGATAGTTAGCTATTATTCAACATCAACATTAACCGATTTAAAAAGTGACTGAACATTAATAAACTATCGGTGGAGGGTGTTTTAGGTGCTGAAGTTCTAAAAAATTACTTTTTATAAACTCTTGCCAAACATGGAGTACTTGTGCAAAAAAGATCAATTCCGATAAGTCTTCCAAACATCTTAAGAATGAGTTGACGCATATTTGATGGTTGTTCAATAGGCCCTTTAAAATTATTCACATATATGAAAAAAGTCAATCGAGAGTTACAATGTAATAAAAAATCACACACAAAAACAATTGATTAGGAGCAAAACTGAGATGTCTATGGAGCAACTTTTCATATATTTTAGTCTACGTTGGGCTAAAGAAAACTGAAAAACATCAAGCTTTTTTGGCCCACTCCAATTAGCTTTGATTAAAAATGAAAATTGCTCTTTATACATTGATCGTTTGCTCTCAAACAACCTAAATTGACAAAAATACTCCTAACGACAATTAGATGATGTTGGGGGGACTTTTTAAATCGATTAAACGGATTTAAATAATGATTAGACCAATTTAAAAAGTATCGAACGACACTTAACTGCCGTTCAACCAACGGTAGTTGGATTTTTGAGCAATTAGAGGAGATTTCTAAAGAGCAACTTTCATTAAAAATTGGGCAAGATTCGGCCAGACTATTGGACTTTGTGTGGTCTACTGTCAACATCCCAATGTGAACTTTGAAAAATAATATTAGTAAAGAAAAAAAATTAATAAAAATATATTTGAATATGTAAACTTAAAAAAAAAAAAAGCATTTAGTCAAATCTTGTGAACTTTTAAATTTTATTATTTTTTTAGGGTTAATAGTGTTTTTCACTCTCTAATACATGTCATTTCCGGTTTTCGCCCCTATAAAATTTTCGGTTTGGTTTTCGCCCTCGTAAAATATTTTTTTCCAGAATACCACCCTCCCCCATCCAACTCAACAAATTTGCTTATGTGACGCTGAGTTGGCATTTTTGTCCTTTTTTTATTTTTTTAATTCGCCACATGTAAAAAAACATTTTCACATCACATTTTATTTTTTTAAAAAAATAAAAATATTCAGATTTTTTTCCAAAAATTAAATAAATCGTAAAAAAAATTCAGAAAAAACATTAAGTTTTTTTCGAAATATAAAAAATCAGAAAAATATTTAGATTTTTCCCAAAATAAAAAAACATTAAAAATTTTTTTGAAATTTTAAAAAATTGTTTATTTTACGAAATCAAGAAGATTTTTAAAATTCTGGAATTTAATAAGTTGTTTTATGAAAAAAAAATTATTACCGAATTTTTTGTATTTAGATTTTTTTCAAAAATTGAAAAAATCAGAAAATAACTATAAGATTTTATAAAAAAAAAATTAAAAATTAGAAGAAAAAAAACAGAAAATATAATCAGATTTTGTTCCGAAATTAAAAAGATTTTTAAAAATCTGGATAAAAAATTAAGAAAAAATTTATTTATTTTTCGAAAATTTCATTCAAGCATTTTATAAAATCTTATTTGAAATTAAAGTATAGGAAAAAAAATATTTTTTTTTCTTCAAAAATTATGAAGATTTTACGATTTTGGCTAATGATTCCATTTTTCTTAGAATTAAGCTCTTTCTTAAAGGAGGCTGAAATCATAAATCTTATAAAGAAATTCGATATATCTGGAACTTAATGTATTTCAAAATTTTCTAAAATAATTAGAAAATATATTTCGAAAAAGTTCAGATTTTTTTTTTCGAAATTAAAAAATTCGTATTTTTATACAAAAAATAAAATTTTGGTGATAAAAAACATTTCCATAATTTTTTTTTAAAACGTAAAAAACAAAATTCCAGAATTTTTTTCTAATTTTTACAATTATTTTATATTCAAAAATTAATTTCCAAATTTTTGAAAAAAATCTGAATATTTTTATGATTTTTTGGATTTCTTTTATTTTTTAAAATTAATTTTAAAATATTTTTTAAATAAAATATGATGTGGAAATTATTTTTACACGTGGTCAATTAAAAAAAATGAAAAGAAAATGCCAAATCAGTGCCACATAAGCAAATTTGCTGAGTTGGATGGGGGAGGGAGGTATTCTGGAAAAAAAAAATTACGAGGACGGAAACCAAACCGAAAATTTTATAGGGGCGAAAACCGAAAATGACATATATTACAGGGATGAAAATCACTATTAACCCTTTTTTTAAAAGGCGAAAAACGATTAGATTAAAATAACCTCCCCAAGAAACATAGGGCATGCCTAAATGAGATCAAAAGTATACACTAAAAATAAGTCAAATGAAACACGCACAAAAAAGTAATAAGCTAAATTACATCGGTATACAACCAAAGCAAGCCAAAGAGGCATACCACCACAAATGTAAATCTACAAGAAAAAATTTGCGAGTCTTCAACCACCACAAAGAATGAAGCTTGATGTGATCAAGTAACTGCTCCACCACTTCCTTAAACAAGCTGACATTACCTCCCTCCAGCTCACACTAACTACACACATATCATTCCACCACACCGACGCCTTCGTCCCTCCTATACTAATACGACCCTCTTCCACCCCATATTTTGCCGCTAATACTTTACACCACATCCCTCCCCGATCTACCAACAACCTCCAGTCTCACTTCCCAACATTGCTAAATTTTAATCATTAATGTGATGAATAAAACTTGAGCTTAATTGATATAAAAGATACGCTTGGAGATTAATATTCAATTGATTTAGTAAGAGATTTAATAAGTTGAAGAGTTAAAAATTAAAATTCGAATCTTGACAAAGAAGAAACTAACATGACATCCATAAGTCCTAGCTCAAATGGCGAAATGACGAAATTGTTAGGTCGGATGCCATGATCGGGGCTCAAACCCTGATACATCCACTTGTGTGTGTGAGTTTATAATGGCTTTGCCATTTCGTTTATCTACTAAAAAAGAAAAAAGAAACTAACATGACAATTAACATAATATATTTGCATTTGATTTTAAAATTAAAAAAAAAACTTCTCAAAACCTATCTTGGAATAGGGATTTTCTATCTTCCCATAAACATATTCGTTAAATTTTAAGCAATGCTGAGGATTATAAGCAAATCGCACACCACTTAATATTAATAATGTAGTTTAATGACAAGTTGGCACTTTATCCTCCGTCTTGAAATATAAGCAAAAAAACTTATTTTCTTTGTCTTAAAATATAATCAAAAAGATAAACTTTTCTCCTATTTAATCTTGTTTTTTTAATAATCATATTTTTCAAGAAAAACTTTTGTTTATTCTCGTAAAATTAAATGCAGATTACATTTAATATTTTCTCTCTTGTTCATTTTCTTCATAACCTATAGTCAATGAACCTATAAAACTTTTTTCAAAGAAAACACAAAAAACTATACTCCAAATTCTTATGTTTTAGTTTTCTTAATAAATGTGATTTTTTTTTCTTCTTATAATTTGGGACGGAAGAAGTATATTTCATCTGAACCCAGTTGTATAGTTGAACCTCCTAAGCCGAACCGATTCACACATTTGAGAGGAGGTCTAATTGCAGCAACCTCTACATCCGTTAGATCTAAGAAATCGATAAATCTAATGGCTATAAAGAGTCTTTGACCATGCATCCCTACGCTACAACTCAAGCTCCAATTATAACAATCAATTATTGTATAATTTGGCATTCCCTCGAACACATAACCAATCAGAAATAGAAGAAACCATATACAGAAGAGTCTGCAATGGCTTCCTCCAATCTCACCAACCTCACCATTCCTCCAATTTCATCTTCTCGTCCCTTCAACGATTCCAACCCATCTCCATCCTCCGCCAGCCCTCAAGTCATATACAGTAGGTCCCACTCCTTCGTCGGTCCCTCCCCTCGCTTCCCTCCACCCTCCGACAACAACAACAACAACAACTCCCTCTTCTTCCTCGACGAAGAACTCACTTCCAACAGCGACGAAGAAATTCAACAACAACCCCTTCAACACAAATTCGGTCCCGCAGATTTCCAAATTCTCAGAGTTGTAGGACAAGGTGCCTTTGGCAAAGTCTTTATGGTCAGAAAAAAAGTTGCTCATTCTCATTCTGATTCAGATTCAGATTCTTCAAACGGTAACGGAATCTTCGCCATGAAGGTTATGAGAAAAGACAACATCATTAAGAAAAATCATGTTGATTATATGAAAGCTGAGAGAGATATTCTTACTAAAGTTCTTCATCCTTTCATTGTTCCTCTTCGCTACTCTTTCCAAGTCTCTTTCTCTTTCTCTTTTTATCTTTAATTATTACTTAATTACTCTCTCAACTAAATGTTTGTTTATTTGCAGACTAAATCTAAATTATATTTGATTTTGGACTTTATAAATGGTGGCCATCTTTTCTTTCATTTATGTAGACAAGGCATTTTTAGGTATGTTTTGTTACGAATCATATTCTTAATGTTTAATACTCTTAGAATTCACGTTAAAGTTTTAAAATTTTAATTTTTGGTTTTGTTGGGTAGTGAGGATGAGGCAAGGATTTACACTGCTGAGATTGTCTCTGCTGTTTCACATCTTCACAGTAAAGGCATTGTGCATCGAGATCTTAAACCCGAAAACATACTCATGGATTCCGACGGCCATGTAAACAATATCAATTTAATAAACATACTCATTTATTATGTTTAGTGTTATTAGCAATTGGGTGAAAAATCTGATCTTATGTTTCTTTGTTAAATGTGTAGGTGATGTTGACTGATTTTGGAATGTCGAAAGAGATTGAGGAATCTGAGAGATCTAACTCTATGTGTGGGACTACGGAATATATGGCTCCGGAAATCCTTCTGGGTAAAGGACATAACAAGGATGCGGATTGGTGGAGTGTTGGTGCGCTCTTGTATGAAATGATAACGGGGAAGGTAATGAATCAACATGACTCATGAATATCATCTCTTGAATTGTTTAGTACCACTCAGTTTGTCAATTGTGTATGTGTGTCTGTGCATGTAAAGGAGTAACCCTCCGTATATCCCGCTAATATATGTCTGCCAATCTAGTCTTGAATAGAGAACTGTAGGTGTCTTGTCCTGGATGTAGTTGCTTATGCAATAGGGGAAAGGTAGTTAATTTTATGGTAATGGAAAGTTTGGATTAGGAGCTAATTGAGAATCAATTTTTTTATTAATTTTTGTTTTGGAAGGATTTTTGTGTGTGTGTGTAAGTGCACCTGTTAGAATTGTCCGTAATACAAAGGGTTTTTGTTATGTTACGTCCATTCTTTTCCCTGATTGTTGAGTGTCATTTGGCAGGCACCATTCACACATACTAACAGAAAGAAGCTACAGGAGAAAATTATTAAAGAGAAAGTTAAATTTCCACCGTACCTTACCAGTGACGCTCATTCTTTGCTCAAAGGAGTAAGTAGACAACACACAGTACTTTACAAGCTTTAGGTGTAAAGGTTTCAGATTGTATATTTCTGAATTCACTACCTTGACATATATTAGTTGGTATATTTCTGAATTACTTTTTTTAGGCCTATTTGTATAAACAATTTAAGTGATCATAGCATAAGCACTTATCATATAAGTGCTCATGTATAAACTATTTCTATGAAAAAGATAAAATAAAGTCGAACTGTTTTCATATAAGCTACAAGCTGTTTTGATAAGCTATCCTAGAGAACTTATGAAAATTAGTTGAAAATAGCTAATGGATAATTTATCATAAGCTCTCCCAAACAGTCTCACAATTGTTTATGCCAATAGGTAAGCTCAAATAAACCAATCCAAACCGGCCCTTGGTGAGTGTGACTTTTCTGGGAGAAATTGTATACCAGTGCTCTTCTTTATTCCAATAGTGACCTTATCTATATTCTATTTGGATAGTTCTATTCATTAAAAGAAGACTGCACATTGATTCCTGTTTACTTGTTACAGTTGCTGCAAAAGGATCCATCGACAAGGTTAGGCAGTGGGCCAAATGGAGATGAGCAGATAAAAAATCATAAATGGTTTAAGTCAATCAATTGGACCAAATTGGAGGCAAGAGAAGTGCAACCTAAGTTTAAACCAGCTGATGTGGCTGGAAAAGAGTGCACGGCTAATTTTGATCGATGCTGGACAACAATGCCTCTCGAGGACTCACCAGCATCAACTCCTACAGCAGGTGACCATTTTCAGGGCTATACTTATGTCGCACCAAATCCTTGGCTTTCTTCTAGATAAAACTGATAGCACTGAAATCCAAAGGAAAATGTTTATATGGACTGATTAAAGAATAACCTGAAGAAGGCACGCCTCGCTGATTTTAAATTTGTTTTTCTTGGCAAGTAAGTAACACAGATCTCTCACAAAGGTGCCACCCGGTCTATTTTCAAAGTTGTTTTTAAATGAGCGTTGTGATGGTTAATCTCACAGATGAATATATAGATAGATGAATAGAGTTTCCACTGGCTCTGATGTAGCTTTCATATTTGTGCAGCTTGGTTTAGTTCTTGTTATGAACTAATACAAGGTCAAAATTACTTGAATAGCTTTGTTTATATCAGCATTAACATATTTGGCTAGCTATTGTGCGTGAGGGTGGCATATTTATATTTGACTTCTTGTTCGTCAAAAGCATTGTATTTGTACGTATCGAATTGCTGTCAGTGTCCTATTTTTTGACAGAGCTAACATTTAAAGCTTACTCCTTGTGTATTTAGCCAGGAGCTATTGAAGATGCAGCTATCATGTGGTTATAAATCTCTTAAGTGGCACTAATGTCTTGTGTTTTGTTTCCCTTCAACTAAAGCTCACACACTGTCTTTTTTACTTTCTTTCATTCATTCAAAAGAAGAAAGTAATGACAATCATTGAGAAACTGTTACAGAAGCATTAGGAAAAACACAAATAGCAGTCATAGTTTAACTGAATTTGAACAAATTACTATTATTACACTATTTAGTGCACAACGTTGTCAAATAGCAGCTATTGCGTAGCATAATTTGATCTAAGCAGTGGGTAAAATCTACTTTGGGATTTTCTATACACTACTCCCTCTGCACAAATCTTATTTTTTTATCTTCAAAACACCGGTATAAACAAGTGTATGTTATAAGAGTTTAGGGCTTGGTTGAACTTATATTGTTTTTAAAGAAAGTTTAGATATAGTTCTATTAAAATTGTTGGTGCAGTTTTCCTTTCAAAATAAGACGCGTATAAGGGGGGAGTTGATATTTGTGTTTGTATGTTATGTAATTAGTTGATATGAGGGTGAGGTGGGTAAGTGATGGAGAAGAACTGATAAGAGAATATTCTCTCAACCTTCTATAAAAAGCAGCAGTGATTGTCTAGGATGGGTGTGCAGAATTTGATGATCATTCTCTAGCTTTTCCCTTTGAATTTCTGTTCTCTCTTATAGCTTAGTCCTGTTATTATTATTTAAGTACTATTTGCCTTTTCTCCAAATGGACTTGATGCCGTAATTGTCAATTTTAATTGTACTTTTGCTTTCTCTTGTACTATTTCATTGAAGATCAAAATAGAGAATACTATCTTCAGATTCACACCATTGTTCATGTCCTGCATCTAATTACTGTTGTGAGGGCTCAAACCCTTTTAAGTTGATGATTCGGCAAAGCTAGTCTTTGACGGAAGTGATAAGCCAGTAAACAAGCATAGGTTCATTTGAGTTCATCCGGTTCCCTGTAAATGTCCCACGCTAGGTTGCATTAAGGTACGTTTCATATAATGGCAATTTGAAAGCTTGATGAGTATGCAGATTTGTTGCCATTTTAATAGTAACTCGTTTGACACGGTACAAACTTTAAAAGTTGAGACTTTCTATTTACTAAGAATGAACGTGTCAAATCATATTAAAAAAAAGGACAAAACTTAGATGCATTTTTGTGTTTTTCATATTGTTCTTAACTAAAAAAAGAAAATTATAGATTTGAGAAAATCCGAAGTTATAAAACTGATTTCGGTGTTTGAAAATACACTTCGAGGCCATGTGTTGTCTAAAACTGCACTATCAAGTTATCAAAAAGGTAAACGTAAGAAGTTTTAGTAGATGACAGGATAAAAACAAGCACTCAGGTATAAAGAGGTACTCCCACGTATGTGGATATGAAATGGGACTCCAAACAAGATTACTTCCAACGGAGAAAACGTATATATTCAAGTCCAAACGAGATTAATCTTTCAAGAAACCATGTAATGATCCAACTATAGTAGTAATAACTGATATATCACATCTTCTATGATGCACACTGGGAATCTTTTGGTGGTATATTCCAAAATTATTCCTTCTTCAAAAAAAAAAGTTCCAAAGTTATTTGTAAGTCCTTATTTTAAACAACAACAGATGAGGAAAAGGGGTGAATAATCTATTTCCGAAGCTAACACAAGCCTCAAATAAGAACTTAAACTATATTTCAATAAAATCAATCATGAATCAGTAAAAAAAATTGAACTCCAAACACAAATCAATTGAATCATTTTAACTATCCATAGAAAACATTGATGACCAGAACACAGTATATATTCCCAAATCGGTATTCATTTCAAACTAAATTGCAGCAACTTATGATTGTACTCTATTTTACCCCCATTTTTCTGTTGTCATTAAATTACAATTGTATACCATGTAACCTCCGCCCCCCAGAATGGCTACCAGGACAACGACATCCACTCTACAAGCCCACGTCTCAAGAACATAAGGTACAGCACCCCGTTTAATTTTTCCTGGCCAACACAACATGTCGGGGCAAATTCTCCCAAAAAAATCGGAGAATGGCATATAAAAAAACGAATATAACAAATAATACACAGCCAACTAGCCTAACTGATAGACAGGACCTAAACAAAATGGCCTTATCATATCATAGGCGTTTACCGATCCTCTATGATACACACACCAAATTCAACTCGAGTGGTCTCAGAGCATCTTGAACTATTTCCTGAACTGCTCTATTGCGCCGGCAAACATCTGAGAGCTCTTCAATTGGAACAGACAGGCCATTAGTATCACCTCCAGATGCCACATCTGAAAGTGCTTTTAAGAATCTTGATCGTTCCAAGTCTGTGACAGCAGTTGATGGAATTAACGTAATACTCTTTTTTGCCCATTCCAGTGCTAGCATCCCATATGATCGAGTTAATGCCAGTATTGTGTAAGACACCTGAGAGACGTGCAAGTGCATAGACATTGAGAAAGTTAAACTTCATCCTATCAGAAAAAATTTATTACATATGAAAATGAAATGCAGTCAACAATGACTTGAGAAAATTACCACTTCTACTCGAGATTTTGGAAGTGCTCCAGTTAATGAAGCAACCAAAATTCTGGTAATGCTGGAACCTCTAGGAATAATTATACTATCTCTGATTGGTAAAAATGGCTCCCCCGTTGTGGTGTTTGCCAGATCAAAAATATCAGAAAAGAAATGCAATATGGAATTGGAAGCCTCCCTGCACGAGAGAAGGGGGTAACAGCAAAGGGTAAACAAACATGCCACAAAATGCTGAAAATTTTGAGATATTCATTCAACTCTCATAGCATAGTCTCGTCAAGAGTTGCAAGCACTCAAAGTTAACATGCAGCAATCATACTAAAACGTAAAACAAATAGGTTTGAAGGTAGAAAAAATATGCAATCAATAATGTCCCTTGTTATAAAGTAACTGGTATTTTAAGAGGAAGTATTTCACTTGTAAATTTCAATAAGCATCTATTCCTAGTAACTATATATATGTTATAACAAACAAAAATTTCCATGTATGCCCTCTTTCCATGCAGATGGTGCCTCAACTTATAGACAGTGAACCTAAAATAAAAGTAAAATGCAGACATGGAACTGTATGAAAAATAATTATGGGATTCCTAATATCTCAAGAATAAATAAGAACCAAAAAAGGGTGAGAATGCACATGATAATGATACCATTTTAGAATAATGTAGGATGCTTTCAACATTGTGCAAGTGTCTGTGTGTGGGAGAGACCATACCTATGCTGTACTGTGATCCCAATCATAGAGCAATCAACTAACGAAGGAAAAACTGGCGAGGGGATAAACAACTGAGGACAGTAGCGAATACACCTTGAAGCCAACAAAAAACAATCATCTGCTATATCAGGCCGGGCTGTGAATTCCTGCAGCAAAAAGTGTGATAAGACATTCAAATACTATGCATAGATCTGGAAGGAAGTGCTAAAGCAAACTCGCTTCAATCACACCTGAATATTTGTGAGAAGGCGCGTTGTGTGATGGAAAAGCGCCTCGATCAAATTCTTCAAGTAGTCAGCACAAGATGGATCAGATCCAAATATCTGAAATGTAAAAAACAAACCACCTAAGTTATACAAAACTAGTTCATTGGCCATGCCATTTGAAGGGAAGAATTCTGGACATTCCTATAGTCAACAACGGGATAATAGGTTCATATTCTATCAAAATTTTCATATGACATCCTCAAAGAAACAAGAACATTCAAATGAAAGGAAAAGACAGGTCAATAAAATAAAAGCTCTTGTCTACTGATAAGTAATTATAATGTCTAGAGGATATCAAAATATAATGTTTGCAGAAAGGGCTGCTGGAAAGCAGCAGAAGGTGAGGGGAGATGAAGTCATTTGGAGAAGAAGAAATGACAAGACAGGAGGACCCTATTTTGTCGCCATTAAGAATTTTAGGAGGAGGTGGCTAATTTGATTAAAAAAACAGGGAACAGCTATAACCTGAGAACAAAAAATAACTATTTATGAGTGAAATGACAAAAAGGTCCAAATAAGACAGTTTTGTGGGAGTTTCACTGTGGCGGCCACTACAACAGTTATTTTGTCACTATCTGATTGCTATTAGTGACGCTGCACCCGCTACTCATAACCACAATGAAATGGGATTTTGTCTAGTGCCTAGGGGTCGCTGCGCTAAACCTCTATAGAGGCTGCTATTGACTACCGAGAGTAATAGAGGGTAACCTCTGATTGTAAGGAAACATATCCATTAATCTATGTTTATCCAATCTAGATTTTAGTTCCTATCAAGGAAGCATGTAATCATTTGAAAGATAGTTGGAGCCTTTGGGTGAGGGAGATGGAGACCTTCAATTTCTGCAATATTCCTGTAAATTGAGGAAATTGCTCCCTTATCTTAGTAATACAATATCAGCTTCCTAACAGATGAACTACGTAGCACAGTTTATATACAATCAGGTTAATAGTGCAGTACAACATATTACAAGGAACATCTGAGTCAAGCTCGCATACTCTTAAAAACCTAATGCTAACTCTTATAACACCAACAATAACTCATCCCGCCATGAAACAATCTCATGAGTGTAGGGTATTGGAACGCAGTATGAAACTCACAGGATCATGATCAACCAATCCTACAAGTAAAAATGCACTTGCTACCTAACAATCATGGTGAACCGTCACTCAACATAACTGTACTTCCAAGTATAAGACACGAGTTAAGGAAATCATATTTAAATTTTAAATCCGTTATTCAAGAAAAATTATAGGATAAAAGAAGAGAGCTCATTAAAGAAAGAAAAGTTTAAAACTTTAATACAAACATAACATCATAAGTTCAATGACATAACACTATCCAAGTCTTCTGCATGTCTGACAAGGATCCCATAACAGATCAGGAGGCAGCACACTAGTGCTGAAAACCCAGGCACTAGCCAAAATAATCATAAACTAGACAACAACAAAAAGCTCTGAAATTAAGATGGTACTCAAATTCACGTAAGGTAAAAAATGAAGGGGGAAAAAAACCTTCAAAGTCAAGATTTATCTAACTTCACTTTTGTATGCATACAAAACAATTGCTTACATGATCAATAAAGGTTTCCCTTTGGAATGGTAAGATATGAATACCTTTATAACTTCACTAGAGAGATAAAGAAAGCATGGCTGGTGGTGCTGTCTATACAGACTCTGAATCTCCTCCAGCATGGCACCAATTGTGAGCCCCATGAACCTTCCAGAAGTTCTCACCTAGAAATATGCGATAGAATATTGCTAGAGCATTGAATAATACAAACTAATATTATCAACATAGAAAATGCATAGAACCAACTTGGCTTGTACAGACTCTTTAGTCTAGCCAACTGAAAACTTAGCTTTAAAGCCCAAGGAAAGAAAGACATCATAAACATAGTATTCAACCACATGAAAATTTAGTCATGAACACGCGAAACACATAAAGACGTGATATAAAAGGGTTCAAACCACAACAATAGTTGGATGAGTGCCCAAATCAATTGCATAAGCCTTAACTCAACCCCACAAAACTGGTTTGTAAAGTGAAGATACCATGGGAGTTAAACTTTTTGTCAATATCACTCCCAAGGCTATTGGCGTGTTGTATGGATACTATGGGTAGCCCATTAAATGATATAGGATAGGTTTTGATATGATATTATGTTTCGGGTATAACTCAACCCAACAAAACAAGCTAGTAAGGTCAGGATTTTCTAGGCATTATAAGCTCTATTTAGACCTTATCCCTACCCAATATAAAAGTTCAAATTTTCCCAATACTCAATATCAAATGCGGAGTTATTAATAATTACTTTAAAGGAGTTGAAGGTCCCGACTTGAAACTCGGGCAAAGACTAATCTAAAAATTAATTATTATTAACATTGGCCCTTACAAAAAAAAATATTACTTTCTTCACAACGCAAAAATGTAGCAAAATAATGGTCCAGCTTACTTACTGCATATTTACATGCTCTGCAAAGAGATTCCATTGTTCTCATGTCCCAAGCACGACTGGCATCGATAAAAAAAAATCAGATAAAAAAGCTTCAAAAAATAAAAGAACACAATAAAACAAAGAAATTCATATAAAGTTAAGCATGGGGAGTAGTTTGAGACTACTTACACATCAAAAATAGCTTTAAAAATTGGCCAAAGCCGTTGGATAGCATCTGCCACAACTTGAGGATGTTTTACATATCTAGAAGTAGATACAGTTGCATGTTCAGTATTGTGATACAAATCATTTTATTTAAAAAAAATAAAAAATAATTGTGGTGTGCAGACATAAAAGTACAAAACATTGAACACACCTAAAAATGTAAGCAAAACGATCGATATGAATCGTTAACTGATGACAAGAACTTTTACTTAAGCTTTCAGGACCTTGATTGATAGCTTCCTGGTGGAACAAAATGTAGGGGGAAAAAACAATCATCAAAAGAATAAGTAAAACTAAAAATCTCAGCAGACAGACACTAACCTGTAAAGGCGATATAACTGGTATGCATAATGCCTCAACAGCTCTCTTAGCATCATCCAAAGGAAGTTCAGTAACAACCATACTACATTGAAATTTAAGATGACCAAATCAACTTCATTAAAAATAGAATCAGTAGCAAACAATCATTCCCCAAATATTTCAGGGAGCCAAATTACCTCAAGGCTTCAACCAGGTGCAACGAGTCTTCAGCAGAAACTTTGAAACTATCTTCCCCGCTAACTGTCCGATTGTAGATGTGGAACAAACCATCTAGGCATCCACAAAGCTTTTTACGGCAGTCTGAAATCAGAAACAAATCTTGAGTCATAAGTAACACATCAAATGCATGAAACATTGTCAACTTGCCCCTCATGCAAGACCACTTTTGGATTGAAACATGAACAATGCACAAACCAAACTACCTAGTGATGAAATTCAATTTTTATTTAGAGATAAGAGTATAGTGTTCACCACTTGGTCATAGAGGCTTTAATACCAAGTACCAAGATATCAGGTGTTGGCTATTTAATGACTATATGGACACCAAACTTTATACAAAATATTATGCCAAATCAGGCAAGTAAAAAATGTAACGGAAATTAATTAAAGCAACATGTTCCCCATTCTCTTCTTCCAATGTTTTCTTTCTTAATTCTTCTTCTGAAAAAAATGAAGAATCATTACAGATGTTATTTAGTAAAGCATTTGATACATAAGTTAAATTAGTTTCAGCTACTTTTTTTTTTTTTATCTTTCTAGTTTATAATTAGATTCCTGCAATACTTTCTTGAAGAACTTACTTAAACAAGTTGCATCCTCACATAAAAGCACGAGAATTTTAGCCGTTGTTTATGAAAATGACCAAACCAAATTCTTCAGGTAAAACTATTGCAAAGCCTCAGTCAGAACCACAGTTCAGAAAATTGATTTGTAAGCATTGAATGTAGTCAGTCACTCATCTTCACCTTGTTTGCACTGAATACTACTGTAGCTCATCTAGGTAACGTGTCAACATTCTAAGGGGTAAACACTGAACATAAAGTTCACAAATACACTCAAATACTAGTTCACTATATATACCATCACAGATGTGCCTAAACGCCAAAGCAGCAGCAGCTGCGCATTCTTCAGATGTACTCATTCCATTCATTAAGATATCTAAAACTGAAGGGAGTATAGACAGTCCACATGGTGCTGTATCAAGCCATTTTGAATAAGCTCCAATAGTTCCGCAGACTGAAAATATGGAAACAATACATAACAAACATCATAATGAGCGGTTCCAAACAAATCTGAACAGAAAAGCTACAAACTTAACCATGTACAAAATTACAAGGAGAGAATTCACAAATCTGTAAGTCACATGAGAAGGTGATTACATAATTTTTCTTTACATTACCTGTCTGGAGTAACTGGGGTACAGGAGGAAGTTTCGGAAGCAAGGCCATGATCTGTATGAAACAAACACCAGAAGTGCAAAATATAAGACAATGATAGTTTATGAGCTTGCAAAAGATCACATTCAGATGGGGATGTTGCACAATTGCAAAGACATACACATATAACCCTCACACAAATCAAATATAAGTGAGACCCTTAAATTATGTAAAACAAATATATGTACAAGCCACTGAAAGAATGACACCTGGCTGACATATGATCGATAGCATATTGGCAGCATATTTAATTGGAAAGAATGTGATACAACTTTGTGTGCACACTAAACACTTCTCCCTCAAAATTAGAAAATTATTGTAAATCATCGGGCAAATTGTTAATATATCAAAATACTATAGGCTAAATATCGACATAAAGGGGAGATTACAATAGATTCCTTGAATCCCTGGGGCATGGCAAAATATCAAGAACTGTCCTCGCAGTAATTCAATATTAAAATCGACCGTATTTAAAAACTCCTTCATTGATGCCCAAGGGCATCAAAATCAATTACTGTGTGGCTTCTACAATCTCGTACAAGGCGTGCCTTAATGAAAGGAATGTTTTCTCATACTTTTAGTAAAATCATTTAGATACAGAGAGAATTTAAAGGAGATACATTAGGGAAGTTCAATCAAATTTCACAAAACTAAAGCTGTAACCTTACCTGAGGCATTACTTCTGCTTCAACAACTGACACATAACTTGATATAGCCCGAATACAAAACAAAGCAGCTTCTGCTGGACGCCATTCCTTTT
>Ga0099826_10000268_pt1 | contig 23101 bp, 12 predicted proteins | sample Mtrugardesep15_FD_76830 | JGI IMG/M metagenome (GOLD analysis project Ga0099826, IMG submission 76830) | Root nodule microbial communities of legume samples collected from California, USA - M. trunc garden sep15 | ecosystem: Host-associated > Plants > Roots > Nodule | place: USA: California... | reverse complement strand
TTGAGATTGTTGTCAAAATCCCGACTTAAATCCTAAAATCCAAGAGTTTGCGACTTTTTTCACCTTCAACGACTTAAATCCATATAAAATCCATCGATTTTGATTGCGATTTTATAATTTCTTATAAACTATAAGTCATTTATGACTATATACCATTTGTAACATATATTTAGTATTAATTTTTTTGGTAAAATCCATCGATTTTGATTGCGATTTTACAATTTAATATATCGATTCTACAAAAGTCCTTGAGTAAAATCATTCGATTTTGATTGCGATTTTACGAGTCCCAATTTTGCTACTCCTTTTCGACCTGAAGTAAAGTCCCGATTTTGACAACCTTAGTCGAGATCTTTCAAAATGTTTTCCTTTAAAATTATCGGCTTTAATTCAACTTTTTCTATAGTACAATGTACATCTAGTCTCCTAGCTTAATGTATTATTCTTCAACAAATGCCTAAGGAGTTAATACTAGTTTTGTTGTGCTAGATGAGTCTTCTAATTTAAAATCTTGAATTTAGAGGAACATGCAAGAAATTAAAGCCTAGTACTTGTCACTTGTTGTAAAGTGAGAGTCATTGGATTGAGTGAATGATGTGATGAAAATGGTTGAACTGATGATGCAAAGGCATCATAGATTCAAGCTCTCTTTGGACTCGGTCCTTGTTGCTGAGCTTAGCAAACAAATCTAGTTTAAATCTGAACTTGAGGTCATTATCTGTTGCTTACACCATTAAGATTCCTTTGTTGTTAACTGATGATTATTGCATATTAGCTTGTTTTGTTTCTTGTTAATATGATTTTGAACTGGACATCGGCGATTCTGTCAAATCGGTGAGACCTGGGAAGCATCAAGTCTGATTGTATGCTTTGCTTCCAGGTCTTCTTGTGAAGAAACTGATTTTTACTACATTCAATTGATGAGGAACTTTCTGTCAATTTCTTTTCCCAATCTCTTCAGATTTCTCCATTTTTTGTCTTCAATCTCTCTGATTTCTGTTTGCTCCGAGTTTTCTTCGAACACCAAACAGGCACCTACATTTTCTTTCTATCGATGCCTTTGCAGGATCTGAGTAAAACTGAACTTTTTCGTAATAAAAATAAAAATTATGCAATCTTTTATCTAACTTGAGGATTAAGAAAAGAATCTGAGTAAGTTTTTTTTTATTTTCTTTAGTGTCGAATTCGGTTGTTAATTTCTTATACGCAATGTGTCTTATAATTTTCGACTTGATTGTGTAATGTATATTGGCAGTGTTGTATTGTGCAATGAAGTCTCTGTCAGCTCAATTACTGAAAGTTGCTATTCGCATGTACGCTTCGGACCAATTATTCGACTCTCAGATGAAACTGTAAGGCTCCTTTGTTGATAATTTTGTTTCGCAGATTATAAGTTCTTAAACAAATTTAGCATGACTTTCATCCATCTTCCAGGTAAAATAAGTAAACCAAAATTAATGTTATACTATATAGTAGTGCGGTTTCATGTTTTAAATCAAAAGAATGATGAGTTGTAGGAAATATAGTTGCAATCTTTATCCAATACACTTGTCTCAAATGCACATACATACAAGCCAAATACTCTTCTGTTTGGACTAGTAGAATTCCTTCGTACTATATTTTTTATTCACAGTATAATTTAATTTGATCATCTCAAGTATCATACAATGTGATTATTGATGGTGGAACAATATCACCAATGAAGATTTAACTAAAATTTTCATGAATGGTAGATGTTTTCTTGAGCTGTTCCACAAAGGATTTCAAAAGGAAAGGACCACTCATATTATCACCATGTATTCCCATGATTCTTTCATATAATGTCATTAACCTGGTACCTATTTCCTTATTTTCCATCACCTTTGATATTCCTTCTTCAACATCCTTTTCACCAAACCCATTAAGTCTCAAACCAACTCTCCATACCTCAACAATATAGGCACAATTCACAAACTGATCTCCAGCCACAGGGTAACACAACAATTTCTTTTGGAATTGTAAAGCCTCCAATGTAGAATTCCAACCACAATGAGTGATAAAACAACCTACAGAATTGTGTTGCAAAATCTCTTTTTGTGGAGCCCAAGAAACAACCAAGCCTTTCCCTTGCTTGAAAACCCTCTCCAAAAACCCAACTGGTAACCCTTGACGCCAAGAAGACCTCAAAGCCCAAATGAAAGGTCTCATTGTAGCCTCAAGAGCCAATGCTAGATTCTTCAAATTTGATTCCCCAATTGGATTGACCCAACTTCCAAATGAGACATAAACAACTGAGTTAGTCTTTTGGTTTGCTAGCCATTTCAAGCAGCTCAAATCTTGTTCCCAAAAGCTGAGAGTTTTAGTGAAATCATTAGGGCTACTACAAATAGGTCCTATAGGCAACACAGTTTGTGAATGTGAATTACTAACTTTGGTTTCATTTGGAAAGGAATTCACCAAAAGCCATTTAAGGTTTCTTGATCTTTCCAATGTTCTCATCCAAAACTTAAATCTTGCTTTCCTTGCAGCAATTGTTCCAATAAGCCATGGTAAATCTTCTGTTGAAACTACAGGCAATGCAGGTACAAAGGTAATTTTCCCTTCATGTTGTGGAAGTCCTACCAATACCAATACCAATACATATAACATCATAAATATATGTTGATAATTTAAAAGGATGTAACTAAACTACTCCTTCAAATACTTCCATTTTATTTCTTGATAGACAATCCTGAGAACTTATACTAGCAATATATGTTTTGTTTATCTTTTTTAAATTACTCAAAAGACACACTAATAATTGGCAACAGAGATAATATCGATCACACATGCATCTTTGACTTTCTATGGTATATCCCTATCGATATATAACAAATAAAATTTTAAAGGCCAATTTGCTAACAACTATATTAATCACGTTTCTTATAAAAAAAAAATATTAATCACGTTATAAAGGGCATATGCCAAGGGCTATGCACTATAGTTTTGGTTGCTCCACAGGAATGAAAACTTTTTAAGCATGAAAAAATTAATTAAAAACTGATGTTGGTTTGTTTTGAAGTTAAAATGCATAAAAGGTATGACAAAAAAATGAATCACTTTTAGTCGGTGAAGTCGAATGATTGATGAAATAAAAAAAAAATATTCAAATATATTGTTCCATTTGGGACAATTCGAGGAACTAAATGGACGTCGACTTAAACGTATAACCATATAATGAATGATTTTAAAGATCATGGGGTGTCTATTTTCTTTTGCATGATTTTTTTGCCCTAATTTTTCACATTGAAGACATGTTGAGAGGTTTAGGTGGTTTAACATGTAGAGAGAAGACTTGTAAAATTTGTAAGATCATATAAAGTAGGGTTAAATAAGTTTTTCGTCTCTAAAAATATAGTGAATTTTGATTTTAATCCCTAAAAATTTATACTGAATGTTTTCGTCCTCACAAAAAATTATTTTGTTTTTGGTCCCTAATGATCAATTTATGTTAATATGAATGTCAAGATTATGAGTTTTTTAGGTTCAAAATATGTTCATGTTATGTCTGTTTATTATGTTCAACTTTTACATGTTCATATTATATTCAAAAAATGTCAAGAACACGTCAAAATTATTTCCGTTAGGGACCAAAAACAAAACAAAAAAAATTGTGAGGATTCCTTCAAAAAAAAATTATGAGGATGAAAACAACTCATTTTATTTTATAAGGACTAAAATCAAAATGTTATATTTATGAGGACGAAAAACTTATTTAACTCTATAAAGTATAATTAGATTAGAAAAGAATGCCTAGAAAAAATAAAAATGAAACAATTACAAAATATTAGATATTTTTTCAAAAGAAAAATATTTAGATATTAATGAGTTAGATCAAAATTAGTTTAGTTGGTAAGAACAATGCATAGTTTATGCATGGTTTGGGGTTCAAACTCCGGCCACCATAAAAAAAATATATGGTTTATGATATAACATGATGACGTAATTTGATTTATGTAAATATTTGACTTATTTCATTTAGTGAGATAGTACTCCACTTAATAAAATAAAATTTGATTGTTATTGTTAAACATACTAACAACATACTCTCTAATACACACTTTTAATCATCTTTTTATCGATTAAAAATTATGAGTTTCATTAGGTTGAGCTCATATGAGTTTTACAAATAAAAGAGTGTGGGTAATATGTGTTAAAAATGTGATGATGTCATTACCTTGGTGTTTACCTCCCATGGTGAGGATAAGGGACATAAGGATTTGACGAAAATTTAATATTCGGTAGTCTTAATCATTTGGGAAGCTGGAAACATTTTTATCTTCTTTTTTTTTAAGGAGTTTTATCTTTCTTTTCGCATTCCTCTTCATTACTTTTTTTGTTTTGTTTTGAAGTTATCTTTATTACTTAGTTGCAAACGAGTTTGATTACCTCTAATATCATATTTTCATTTTAAAAGAAAATTAAAAATCATTTAGTATTAACAAATGATTTGGAAGACTAAGTGTGTGTTTGAATGGCTCGAAAATTTGGCAAAACCACATTAGTACTGTAATGTTTGTTGAGCTCTCCAAAATATAAAGTATATATATCTTTTTTCAAACCCAGATTGATTCATGATGACTCAAAGAATCTCATCGTCAATCTAAGCATGCATATGAAAATGAATCCCCACAATTTGGAAAGAAGTTTTGAGGTTAGAGAGGCAACAAACCTGTATCAGAGATGAGTCCAATCCGAAGCATCTGAGGTATGGCTGCAATCAAAAGATATGATGCAAGCATGGCTGGCCAAAACCCAGCAGTACGGATACCAAACTTGCTTGCCACTTGTATGGCCCAAGATGCCAACAAGTCAACCACCACCAAACATACATCACCAAGATTTTGATTTTGAAGATACTCTTCAAAATGGTTTGGCATTATGCTCTCCATGGACGATTCAATGGCAAAGAAATCTGGTGTTGTACTGTCCTCTTCCATCCCATCTGCCAAACCAACCCACTTGATGATCTTATTATCATCATTATTATTAATCTTCTTATGAACATGTTGAGGGAGGATTATCACAGCTTCAAATCCTTGGCTTACAAAGACAGAAGCTAGATTTTGCATGGGACTAACATGTCCTTGTGCAGGATAGGGAACAAAAACGATTATTGGCTTCTTCATATTCATAATTAATTAGTTGGCTACTTTCCAATTCTTCTAAGCAACACTAAATATATATACACATGTTTATGTCGACAGGGCAGCAAGCAAGTATATATACATGTGCCTCAAAGTGTATAGTATATTCAGTCAATGATCAATTGGCTACAACTACATTAAACTACCAACAATGGAGGATGACTTAGTGATATCCGGTTCACATGTACTCGTCCAAGTTGGAATATATTATTATTATTATTATTATTTAATTGATATTATATTAAAAAAATATTGTGCTTTGATGTGCATTTTTTTTCAATTTTACGCTTCACTTCATTATTTTTTACGTACTGTTTTATTGTTCCTTGCCATTAAAAACGAAAATACGAGCACGTTGACGATAGTTTTATAATAATTATTTGAGATATTTATCAATTATAAGACTTAGTTGATAAGCATTATTTGAGTATATTTCTAATTTTATAATTAATTATGTCATATGAGCTTAAATGTGAGTAAGTATGTCCATTTTGAAAATAATAATAACTAGAAAATCTAATTTGACTTAGAACTTGTTATGGAGAATGGCTCATTGTTGCCTTCCAACTCGCACTCTTTGATCCAGAAAGGTTTACCTATTGATGATACTTGTGTTCATTGCGACGTCCTGGCTGAATCCCACATCCACTCATTCTTTGTGTGCCCAAAAGCTATGAATTGTTGGGAGCAAGTTCGATTGGATGGTATTGTGTGAGAGTTACTGCGTGATGTTAATGATTTCACATCTCTTCTTTTTGATTTCTTTAGCAGGTTGCAACCACATGCCAAGGCAACAAAATCTATGATTCTATGAAGTTTGTGGAAAAGTAGAAACTCTAAATTATGGGAAGGCATTGACACCCCCTCGCCTTTGATCGTTCAGCGAGCGCATAATTCACTTCATGAATGGCGTTGTTTACAAAGAACGAGACAGCCCAACCAGAATATACATCAGGATGAGCTCTGTGTTAAACCCCCTCCTTCTAGTTTAAAATGCAATGTAGATTGCGCCTTCTTCAACAACAATACCATCACAGGACTCGGCATTTGCTTTCGGGATTCTTCAGGGACGTTACGTTATGGATTATCTAAGTATTCTTTATATACTTCTTCCCCTTCAGAAGTCGAGGCTCTAAGCATTCTTGAAGCCTTAACCTTCGCCGCCAATCAAGGCATGGAGTCTGTCATATTTGAGTCAGATTGTAAGCTAGTTGTTGATGTTGTTATTTCCACCTCTACTCCTTTTAATGAGTTTGGAGATATAATATCTAGATTTAATACTTTATTAGCATCCCACAGTAATTATTTTGTGTTTTATGTCGGGAGGAAAGCAAATAGGGTAGCTCATAACATAGCTAGAGCTTCCTTATCTCATCCTAGCCCCTACCTTTTCTATGTTGTACCTGACTACTTGTCTCCGCTTATTATTGTTGAAATGAATTAATCTTGCATTTACTCAAAAAAAGTAGTTTAATGGCTTGAAATTTATCTTTTTAAAATGAATAAATTGGATGTTTGGAATTCGAACCACAACTCATGCATATACTATCATGTAATCTCTACCAACTAAGTTAAATTCACAGAGACACACAACTCAGCCTTTAATATCGAGAAAATTTTTTATTGATTATGAAAGAAATTGAAACCTCTGAAAATAGTTGGTGGAATTGATCTTCTAAATTAGTTGTTCTATCAACCAAATATTAAACCTTTTATAAATAGACCAAAGAAACTCCACCAGTACAAAACCCCGTACCAATAGAGAATAGAATATCAAGAAAGACAACATCAATACAAAAATAAAAGCTATACTAAGTCACTAACCAATATTCAATGGAACACTAACCACATGCGAGAGCTATGCTTCTTTTAAAATAACAACAGGTCACATAGAGAGATTGTTCATATTTCAATGGGGTTAAATTGATTTCCTAAAAAAAACAGTGTTAAATTGATTTTGTTTAAATAAATATTTAAAATAATATTAAAAAAATGATACAAATCGTAAATAAAATAGTTTAAATAAATTTTGAAGAATGAAAAGTCAGTTCGAAATTCCTATCTCCATTTATATATTGATATAAAAAAAATGACATTACACGTTATTGTTACTTGAAATACAAGGCACTCTCCAGATCAAACACCTTGATAACAATATACATATCCTTTTCAAAAACAAACAACAACTGATTCAAATTCATGTTACCATATGTTTTTGCTGAGTCCACGCTTAGCGGCATAATAAAAGATGTTATTGTGCTTCAAATCCCTTTCAGCCTAACTTGACAACGAGGTTCGCATATTGATCTTTGATTTTTTTTATAGGACATATAATATTTGCTTACTCTTTATTGGTTTGATTATTGTATATTGGTATTGATGATTTACTCTTTTATTTTTTATAAAAATAAAAAAAATAAAAAAAAAATAAAAAGAAGATATTTTATTTAATTAAATGATTGGTCTCAAGTGATTAATGAACAACCTGAGATGAATTATTCGGAAGAAATCGGTTTCGATTTTAACTAATTTTTCACCATAGACCTTTTATTTCTTCTTTGGATGTGAGACCTTCTATTTCTTATAAAAGGATGAGATATAGTATTAATTTATTTTTATGGAAAAAATTTAGATCAGAGGTGACTTCATTCAAGGTTACTTGTACAGCATTTTTTTTTAGGGAGTACAGCATGGTTAAATATATTAGTATTTGATTCTATTTATATCTTATTATTTTTTATTTTATTTTTTTTGGTAGATAGACGAAATGGCGAAACCATTATAAACTCACACACACAAGTGGAGGTACCGGAGTTCGAACCCCGATCATAGCGTCTGACCTAACAATTTCGACATTTTCCTAGTTGAGCTAGGACTTATGGACTATTTACATCTTATTATATTTCTAAAGGAACTACAATAGTAATATATTCAAACTTTTAAAATCAATTACATCTTATCTTATAAATTATATCTCTAAAATTAAAAACCTGTCGTTGTAGTTTTAAAACAAATAATGAAACAATAGATATGAAAGAGTGACAATTGAATGAAACAATAAAGATATAAAAGAGTGACAATTGATAATAATGTTCGATAAAAAACATAATCAACTTGTTATCACAAGGTTTATAATACAACCGACTATTTGCGCTTTATTCAAAAATAAAAATACAAATCGACTATTTACACTGAGTCGAACGTCATGATCGGGGTTCGAACCTCGGTACGTCCATTTTATGTTTGAATTTATGATAATTTTGTCATCTCTTCTATCTACCAAAAAAAAATGGTTCAATTTATAAACACAATTAACTTAATTTCTTTGATTTTTTATTTTCACTAAGCTTTACTTCTTTATTCTTTTGGGTCAAATATACGACATGGCTATTAAATTAGTGGTTTTGCTAACAAACACTAACGACACAAGTTGGAGATTTGTGTAGCTATTATGTTTAACTTTTAAAAAATTGAGTATACAAGTTAATGTGTCTAATTCGGGCATTTGTTAGCCGTAAAATTAATGTAAGGTGTTTTTTTAGTAGTAATTATACCTTGGAGTACATGATCCAATTAAAGCACTAAACATATTTTTTGAATAAAAAAATATTAAACATATTGTTAAGATTATTATAAGAAAAAAATTACTTTTTGGATTCAGTGAATAAATTATGTATGTGGTATGTAATATAAACCGCATATGTCACTTATTCAATAAATCTAAAAATTAGTCTTTTGTTCGTAATACTGATCATAGAGTATATTTTGTTAGCTGAAAATGATGAAATATTGAAATAACTTCTAGAAAAAATTAAAATAGCAACAAAAATTTAGAGCCGGAGAAAAACATAATCTCTATCTATTAACGTCGATAAGTGTTAGAGTCGAGATATAGGAATTGATGATTAATATTCTTTTTTCAGTCTTCAATTTTCATCATTATTACAACAACAAAAAATTAGTATATTGTTGAATAAAAAAGTAATTTTTTTTTAAAAATGTTTGGTGAATGTCAAGTAATGTGAGTGTTTATGCATGGTGGAGTATTATATATCGATAGATACTTCTGAATTAGCAAGTAAGACATTTAGAACATATTTTACATCTTTTGAAAAGCCAATAAAGGGTGCCCAACCCATGATGAGCTAAGATGATTAAAAAAGGTAAGTGATATAAGTCCTTTTGGTCTGTGCTGTGCCTCTTTCTTAGTGGGAATTTGCCAGAAATTATACATGAAAAATGCACGTGTTTACCATGCAATGCAACTAGGGTGAGATAGTTACATTACATCATATTAGACTCGTGCGTCTTCTTTTAGACAGAAAGGAATAAAGACGAGGGTGGTCCTGGAAGGAAGTAGGACATCAATTAATTAGTGAAAGAAAATCGGAATTGGAATACTAGTACCAATAATTGTTGGTAGCTAGAAGAAGGATTTGAATACTTTATTTTTTTCGTGTGTTACACTCTGGTTACTAGCGAAGAGCGAAGGTATACTACTAATCCAAAGTTCGGCGGAAAATACTAACAAGTATCGTTAAACACTCCATAACAAATCTAAAAATGGAACTTTATCGTGAAAATAATGCATTTAACACCTTTAAATTTTAGAAATTGATTTTCTTTAACTTGAATTTATCACTTATTTCTATTTTTAGCTTCTTAACAAGTGTGGCACATGTTAGATGTGGCATAATCGAATTTAGATTTTTAATTATTTTTTAATACATAACATATAATTATTTAAAAAATATACATTACTTCATTTTTTTTCTACTTCATTTCCTTTTTTTGTGACTAAAATTTTTTTTGTATCCACACAAGAATGACATACACTACCTCCAAAAGTAAGCACATGAAGTGACTTTTTTTTTTCTTGCTACCGAAGAGTCTATTTTATTTCTTTTTCTTTAACAGCCAATTCAAAAACAAAAAAAATTGACACTGAATCATCAACATTTGTAAGTTGTGTCAAGCAGGTAAATGAAAAAACAACTTTTGATATTCATCATGTCTTAGCCTTCCAATAAAAAATCAACGGCTGAAATTATTCATAAAGAATTTGAGTCATCTGGTTTTCAATTAACGACAGATAAAAAATGTCTAAATGTTTGCATTCGAATGGTATAAATTTTGTTGAAAGTAAAGTTTCAAACTATAGTGTTAAGAGAGAGTTTTGAAAACGAGTGTTACTACCTAGCACTCCACAATCAATAATTAGGAAAAAGTGAATGTACCAACAATAATACCACTCACCCTTGTAAGTGGGAAAAGGAGAAGGTACTAACATATAAAAACACGGCAACAAAATGGAAGCCTAACATTTGCAACATGTATTTGTGGTCATTTCTTGAGGTGTACCTTTAGATAAGTCTATGTTAAGGGTCCCCCCCTCTCCCAAACATTTGCCACTAAAAATACAAGAAATGTCAATCCTAATTGCATGTCCATGTCAAGGGTCCCCACGAAACACTTCATACAAACAAATATATGAAATGCCAAGTCATTCATGAGCAAAGTGATCAAAAGTTTTTGGATAAATTCGTGCAACTTTCGCGCACAAATCTGGTAAAACCAAACTTCCCCTCTTAGAAAGATTAAACAGAGAAGGATCCGAGAAAATACCTGTTTTATCAGCCAATATACATAACAGCCCTCAATTAGAAAAATTTGTGTATGCTGCCAACAGCAATAGAGGCCAGTGCTATATAGAAGAAATGTATATCTCCAAAATATTAATAATGAAAGACTAGATTGCATATGCATTGCTTCATGTAGATGATGCAGGTATAACAAGTTACAAAATATAAATATTATGAACACAATCGCCTCGACTAGTTTAGAGTTAGAATAACCTCAATCTGACACCAGGTTGACAGTAACCCTGTACGCATCAAACAATAAATTTCATCAACAATGGAAAAATCACCTTCACAATTTGAAGTGCATAAGCACAGTTTTCAGGTTATGACTGATTCCTATAAGTTGGTGAAACAAAGTGCAAGTGCTATCTACTCCACTCCACCGGTGTTGTATTTCTCTGACACATTTTTTAATTCAGGATTCAAACGTTAGTTTTTGCTTCCCAGCTCAACCTTTATACAGAACTTGGCACCCTCAAATTAGCCCCATACTGTATACAAACTATGATCCTCTCGCTCCTCTTTGCCTCTTCTCTTCCAATGCAGCTGCCTCATTTAACATGTCAGCTGCATCCTTGTGCATGTTCAGCTTTGCAAGAGCAACTGACTGCATGTAGAAAGATGTGGGCCAGTCTGGATAAACACATTGTGCTTGCATTGCATCTCGTAGAGCAGGATCTGGTTGATCACATAACAGATAGCATAGACTACGCCTTGCAAAAACTGTAGGTGAGACCATCGTCCCCACATCAATGAACTGCACAGAAGCAACAGAATCTCAGAATAACCAACACCTACACAGCTAAGCTACAATCATTGAACAAGTCAAACTACTGCTGAATTGAACCTGGGAATAGTTATCAATGGCCGTCTTAAAATCCTTGTCACGGAATGCATAGTCTCCACGCTTCCTTGCCTCCAGCATATCTCTCATCTGTTGAGTCCACTCTTGGAAAGACAACTGAACCAATCCAAATTCAAACCTTATAGCATGTTATCCAAGCAAAAGTAGTAAATTTAAAACAACCGCACCATCAGTTACCTCATTAGTCCCTTCATCATCTCTGTAGTGAGTTGCAACCAAGATCTGATGTATTGCGGTGAGGTCCATTCTTGAGCAGGCCTCGCCCATTGCTGAAAGAGGGCGTTGTGGGGTTGATGGAGCTTCCTCTTGCTTTGGAATTCCAAGCATGATGTGAGAACGAACCTAAAGCATGCATAACAATAATAATCAACTAGAAGTATTGTTGCTTTTGATTTCTTTTAAACACCTAAATTGCCATTTAACACGGATATGTACTTTTATTCCCTCGTCTCCACTGAGAAATATATGCAATGGAGGGAAGACATAAAAATAATAGCATACATGCCAAATTGATAATAGTTAAAATTCAAAAGCATAGAAAAGCATTCTTTAGCCACATCCAATACTGCATAGAATTAGCTTGGCATTTGCATTAAATCAAATGAATATATTTTTGTAAGATAAGCATGAATCCAAATTTAAAACTTATGATAGACAACAATGTTTTATCCAATGGCAATACGAAGATCAAAGCCTTCAATGTAATGAAATGGCATATCTTATAAACACTGGCCTGAGATTTTCCAAGTTGCTAATAAAAGTAAACTCAAAGTAACACTGGCCTCATCAAAGTCAGAAGGCAGTAAAAGGCATTAAACATACAGAACTGGCAGCAATCAGTCATTCAACCAGGCGTAAGACATAAGCTAAGAGCTTGGAATCATCAAGTCTAACAAGTGGGTCATACTTATCCAAAAGAAAATGTCTTTATACAATATATAAAGCTAATAGCACATACAATTTACATTTTTCTGATTGAACTTCATTCATATAATTCTTAAACAGGTACCAAGCCAACAAACAGTGACCAATCCTTTGCTGAGTAGACTACAGAAGAAGTCGACTAGAATCATACACAAATTATTTGGGCTATTTGAGAACTTAGACCAACATATTAAACATGTCCAACACATCTTATTCTACTTCACAAAAACCCTTATCATATGTTATATAGTTTCAAGTGAGTAGAAATGTTGGCCATAAAAATATCCTAATCAGAGTCAAAATGAAATTATGCAGACTTCCCAAGTTCAACTACATTTTTACCGTGTAAAATTGTTATAATTATATGGAAGGAATACAAAACCAACCACCACCAAAGCCTTATCCCACTTGGTCCACTAGGTAAAATTGGTGGATGGATCAAACAACACCTTAATGTTCTAGTCCAACGGAAGACCATTTAAATATGAATCTCCCAAACGGTTTGACCTGTGGTTTTCCGTAATCTTCCTATAACTCAAATTATTGAACTGTCCTCCATTTAGTCGATCCTACTTATTCGTAATTATTCATGTATCACCATACATGCCGAAATCATCTTCGATGAGAATCTACCATCTTTCCTGTAATAAGGGATACCTAAAGCATTTGTGTCCAATGTAAGATTTGCCTCTCTGGAACACTAAACTTAGTCAGTTAGTCTCTTATTGTTTCTTTATCTCCCAACATTTAGCCTCATACAAGGCCTTACTGCTTCAGTGGTACTTTTCTTTCACAAATGACATGTGAGATATTCTCAATTTCATCCACCCTGCTTGGCTCTTATGGTTTCATTTCTCTCTATATCATTTTGTATGATGGAGTTAATGTATTTGAAGCGTGAGAGTTACACCGTGATCTTTTCAAAAAAGAGACTTACAGCATGTATGTTTTTCCATTTCACATCTAAGCTGGGATTTGCATGTATCCAAGGCTTGTCTCAATGTCTAACATTACTCATTTCTCCTCAAAACTCTCCAACTAGGCGTCTGAAAGAGCTTGTATGGATTTATCTTATACTATAAACACTGAAATAAATATTTGCTTAAACTTATTAAAATAGTTCATAACCTACCTATTAGTTCTTTGAGCTTATTCCAATAAATTCCTCAAATCAGCTAATTTTGAAAAAACAAGTATATCTACTTGCAAGCTATTTTGGCCCGACAATAATCAATTTTGGCCCGAAGGGTGTCTACATGGCTAGGGAACGAATTCATGTAGGGCGAACCAACAAATCTAAGATAAGCTCATAGCATCTTAGAAATTGAATTGAGCCTAACTCAAGCTTACAAGACAAACTTGTAAGGTGAGAGGCAATTCCACCACTAATAAACACTTTTACAGACCATATCTTATCCAATGTGGGAATCTCAATGGTATCAGAGCATATGAAGTCAACTTAGCTTCTGGTGACAAAGAATAATGACACTGGGACCAGAGATAGAACATGACAAATACATCAAATACAAGGTCTAGGCTGCATTTGGGAGAAGAGAGATCAAAGATAAGCCATATTGCACAGGGCCAGATTGCATATAGAACTGTTGATGGGAGTCAATATACAAAAAGACGGGTGGAAACAAATCTAATATATGGAAAGACGGGCTAAAACGTACCCAACCTGTGGAAAGACATGCTGGAACAGTAATACTGATATGCAATGGAAGGTATTACTATTTTCAAGGTGATAATCAATTTCCAGCCTAACAGTCTCGGCATTGCCAGTCGAGCTAGGCCTTACGGACTAAAATCAACTTTCTTAATCTCCATGATTTAGTCTAGGTTGTCCTTTATTTAGGGACGGAGGTAGTACGAGATAAAATCAAGATAGTATGGGATATTTATATCATACATTCTAACACCCTTCATCAAACTAAAGTTTTATTAAAACCGCAATTACCAAAAAATTAAAAAATTATAACGAAATGGCAAGGAAGAGCGCCTGGACAAAAAAAGACAAGGTCAAACACCATCTAGATAGAACTGGATACAAGATAGAACAGAGATTGAATAGATTGCATGAAGGATCAAAAACAAGCAAAACTGCACCTGGGACCATAGACAGACTAGATTGAATCTAAAATCTGTAGTAAACAGTTAGTTATATTCATTACACTCACATAAATGCCCCAAATATTTAGGTTACCAAGCTTTATTTAACTTCTGGGTATTGAGCTAGATTCAGTTTTACAAGCAGCAATAAAAATAACAATATTTAGCATTCAAAGTCATATAATTTGAATATTAAACACTGAAGAACTTAAGCATCCAACATAATGGTTTAATTAAGTGATGGTGGAATATTATGCAGGCAACAAAGGTTTGATCTATGGATTAAGTAAATAATTTTTTTCATTCTTTTATAAGAGAAAGGACACATACATCAGGTTTTGTATGCAACGGAGCAAGTGTTGTGACCAAATCCTTTGTATTAGGCCGCTCTCGCGGTTCATATTGCAAACATTTAGAGGCAAGATTGACAACTACTGTTGCCTCCTCTGTAGAAAACTTCCCCTCCAAATGAGAATCCATCAAGAGCATGTTGTTTTTTCCCTGTATCATATCAAGTGCCTGCAAACAGAATCAGATAATTCGATATGGCACCAATAAAAACTAATGAACAAATCTAAGTAAGAAAAAACACGCATGTTAGGATAAAATTTGGATAAAGTTCCTTATAACATTATCATAAACTATCAAATCAAATAATGACATGTGGACATTCTTTTAACATTAAATAACCTTCATTTAGAATATGTTGTTGAATATCAGAGAACTATTCCACGTATTATTTTAAGTTGAGAACTTGATGGTAACGATATAAGAAAGTGGATGTAAATTGTGTCCTTTATGTTAAGCTTAGATACATATTCAAATATTATTAAGGTAAATTGTACTCGCCTTCTTGTAGTATGCTTAAATAACACACACGCGCTTTCTATTTCTTTTTTAAAAAAACACTAACCACATGACCCTTATTTGTTGTAGAAATTGCACTGAACTTCCCTCAAGAATGTTTAAATCACTCCCAACTCTTTTTTTACAAAATTGAGGAAAACTGGTGTAGTTAAAGGAAGGTCAGTGTCTTATACAAAATAGAGAGGGTGTATGTGTTATTTAGACATATCAAGGGTGAGTGCAATTTCTCCATATTACTAAGTATCAATCTAACTGAGAATTCCATACCTCAAATTGTAGTTCATAGAAAATCATATTACATGTATGGAACAATGGTGTAATACCATTTATGATGCATTCATAACTCCAATGGCACAGAGTAAATAAGTCATAACAATAACATTTATAGGCAATGTACTGGAACTGGAAGTAAGAATTACATATTTGAGACCAAAAAAAATCAGGTAAAAAATAAGATCTTTTACTGTTTCCGTTGACATATGGGATTCAGACGATAAAAACCTCAAACAGCAAGGAGCTTTCAGTCATAATTTTTAATCAGTTCCTTTATCTATGTTATGTAGTTAATAAGGAGGCTTAGTGAAATAATTTGGTACTGAATGTTAATGGGTTTGGATCTCATTCTCAAAATCTATCTCAGAGGATGAGGATGCCCAAACATATACATACATTTCACAACACAGGAACTTTGGCAATGCGGGACTCAAATGCAAATTCATTATTGAAAAATGCATAGCTAGAAATTTCATTCTACATATGTTAACCCCGTGAATCAATTTTGTGAGGGCAAGTATTATTATTATTCCCTGAGAGAATACTAGCAACTAGTTTGCAAAGGAGGAGTTAAAGAAACTTACATGACTGGGAGGGATGTGCTTGCCACTGAGTAGGTCAAGAAGAACAGTTCCAAAGCTGTAAATGACACTTTCAGGGGTAACCCTTCCTGCAACAATAAAAGAAGATATTAATTAGAGACAATGAAATTTATTAGTTAGTGTTTGATAAAACAAAGAATGAAAGAGAGAATTAGTAAAGAACCATTTCTTAAATATTCAGGAGGTGTGTAAGCAAGGTTTGTGCTATAACTTTTGCCATCCCTACTGTTCTTCATTAAACCGAAACAAGAGAGGCGCGGATCACCTTCCTGTAACAAATACAAATGATTCATTAATGAGTAGTCAAATACTAAGCATGAAGCAGCAAGAAGAATAGAAAGAACCTCATCGAAAAGAACGCGATAAGCATTCAAATCATGGTATAAAGGGCGTCCTTCAGAAGTACAATAATGCAAAGCTTGTGCAATATAAAGAGCAACTCTTAAACGCATGGCCCACTCAATAGTTTGATTTTCCCCTGAAAATTAAATCATTCATTTAGCAACATCATTATCAACAACAAAGAAATAAATGATAGAAAATAGAAAAGAAACAGTATACATACAGTGAAAGAGGTGTTTAGCAAGGGTATCATTAGGCATAAACTCAGCAACAAGTAACCTTTCATCGCCATCACAACAATAACCAATCAAATTAGCAAGTCGAGGATGACGCAATTTGCCAACACCAGAAGCTTCTTCAACAAACTGTTTTGGATCCGGCCAAGCAGCTTTACCGAACTTCTTCACAGCAATCCAACGTTTCTGATTCTGTAACCTTCCTTTGTAAACTAAGTTAGCTGCTTTCTCACCGCTCTCAGAAACAATATATTCTGAGCTGAAATTATTGGTAGCTGCTTTCAGGTCTGAAAGTGAAAACTCTGAAAAAGTGAAAGATGAAGGATCTGGTGATGATGATTCTTTTTTGTCGGTTTCGGTAGTTTGTGTTTGATTTAGCAGATTGTTGCTACTTCGGAGGTGTTGAAGTTGATAGGGTTGTTGTTGTTGTTGTTGTTGTTGTTCCTTCTTGTTCTTGTTCTTGTTCTTATTTTCATTATTCTCACTTCTTCCTCTTCCTCTTCTCCACAAAGAGGATTCACAACAACCCATTATTTTCTCTTTCTCTCTCTATCTCTAAACTCTTTCTCTATAGCTATAGTAATTTCCAAATCCAAATCATGTTTTGTTATCACTTACAGATCATACATACATGACAACCTTGTTTTTTTGATTGCTCTTTTTTACTTTGCTTAATCATTATGTCTTGTCTTCTGTTGTCTAATTCTTAAGTAAGAATCAAACTCACCAGTGTAATTTGTTGTGTTTACCTTGTTGGTTTGTTTGTCCTTTTTTGCAATTTTTCAGTTAACTTACCCAAATTTACTGTGTAAAGTTGTGATTAATTACTTAATTTGACTTGTAAGGGGGACCCTACACACCAATCTACTCAGCTCCTGATTGCAGTAATAATAATGATATCCCAAATTAGCTTATTACTAGTACAATTTTATCCCCTTTTCTTTTCAATCTCTTTTCTACCTCAACTTAACTTCTTTAACCATAATTTTGTGTTACCGATCTTTCGTGAAACATAAAAGGAAAAAAAAACTACAATTTTGTCTAGTTTAATTTAGGAGAAGAGGTTAATGTGGAATTGAGTTTGTTCAATGTATTTTATTCTACTTAGATTTCATGAAAATTGTTAATAAAATAAGATTGAGTATAGGATCCTTCGGAAAAAAAACATTGACTATATAAGAAAGAGGTTAAACTAAGGTTTCCTTCTTTCAAAAAAAAAAAGTTTAAACTCTCATAACTTAATAAACTAAGGTTTCAATCACAAGTGCGACAAAATATTTAAATTTAATGTTAGACACGCCTCAAACAAAATTAGTTTATGAAGGATTATGAACAAAAAAATTATTGCACTCTCATAAAACAAACAGTTTGTTTGAAGATAATTTTTATATCATTGACATTTAAAATATTTTTGTAAAAATTAATAAAACAGTAAATATAGAAAACTAAGAATCAGCCTCAAATACTTCATTTGACTAGTGAATTTAATACATATATTTTTCAAATTACATAATAATTACTAAAGTATGTTTCTGTGTCATATTTGGAGAAAAAATTTTGTTCCTATTTAACTGTCATTTTCAAAGTTCAATGCAACAATAAATATTGTTTTACCAACATTTATTGTGGATAGATAAATATATGAAATAAGATATTAATGACTAAGGCTATTATAGTAAAAATATAGATTATTATATAAGAAAAAGTAACATTTATTGAATGTCTTAGTTTGTGTAAGATGTTAAAAAGTGACACTTAAAAAGAAACGGAAATAACTCCATTTGGTCTTTTATAGTAAGAAATTTATATAAAAAAATATATTGGTTCTTTCAATAAGAAAAAGACACAACTTTTAAGGCGTATTTATTATGTAAAAGACTTTTTTTAACCTTTATTTAATGTTGGTCTTTTTAATATTAGTAGGTATATTTAATACTTCATAAATATTTACGAAGCTGTATTTATAAAAACATTTAAAAAGTTGCATAAAGTTGCAACAATTAATAATTGTCTTGATTTTAATGGTTTTTGGTTTTTTTTTTCTTATATCAAATTTGACAATGTGATTGAATCAGAGTTTTTAGAAAATATTCTACAATTTAATATTTAAAAAAAAAATATACAATTTCAAGTATTTATCCCGTTGTGAATTTAGAGATAAGTTAAAAGGCGTGTGAATGAGGTTATATATATTGACCTCTAAAATGGATGTTTCATAAGAATTCAAACCTAATATGAACATAGAACTAAGGACAAATCTGAACTATTTTATTTGACTCGTAATTATTTATTTTTGACGAAGGTATTTAATTAGTTTTTCTAGTAGTACTACCTCTGGTCCTTATTATAAGAAACAAATGACATTTTAAGTTCATTGTATAAGTGATGTATCTAGTCTATATTTATAACGAGATACATTAATTATTCAATAAACCTAAAAAGTCAATTGTTTCTTATAATAAGGACCGGAGGAAGTATGTTTCAATTATCATATATTTCCTTTGGTCCTTTATAGTAAGAAATTTAAAAATAAAAAATAAAAAGTTTTGGTTCTTTCTATAAGAAAAAAGCGCAACTTTTATAGTGTATTTATTATGTAAAAGACTTTTTTTAACTTTTATTTAATGTTGGTCTTTTTAATATTACTAGTTGGTATATTTAATACTTCATCAATTAATAATTGTCTCGGTTTTAGTGGTTTTTTTTTTCTTATATCAAAATGGAGATTATATTGCAAATTTGACAATGTGATTGAATCAAAGTTTTAAGAAAATATACTAAAATTTAATATTTCAAAAAAAATATATACAATTTCAAGTCTTTACTCCGTTGTGAACTCAGAGATAAGTTAAAAGGCGTATGAATGAGGTTATATATATTAACCTCTAAAATGGATGTTTCATAAGAATTAAAACGTAATATGAACATAGAACTAAGGACAAATCTCAACTATTTTATTTGACTCGTAATTATTTATTTTTGACGAGGGTATTTGATTAGTTTTTCCTTGAAAAATTTAATTAGTTTATACAAGTGTTTCTTTTTTATGTTTAGTTTATATAAGTTATATTATTGGTAAAGATATTTTTTTTTAAAGAATAAACATAGTTTGTTGGTACTATTTAAAAGTCAAATACATCTATACATTTTTTTAAGGAGATACATTTATACATATAATTTTAATAAAAATCAAAATTTCATAAAAATGTTGTTTATGATTTACACGTGTTAGCGCAGTAAAGAACAGTATTTAATTTAACTTTTCATATTTTAAGTCAAGTTAGTAGTATTAATTACAGACATGTTTAGAAGAAAAAAAACTGCACCTAGTAATTTGTATGGGAGTTTATATTTAAGGACATGACTTTTTCAATGATTACTTATAATTAGAGATATGTTAACAGTTATTATAACCTTCCTTAAAAAAATGATTATAACCTAAGAAGAACACTATTAAATTATATTCAAAGTCTTACAATGAGAACTTTCATATATGAAAGTTTTACAATGACATTAAAACAAAGCTCCAAGGATAATACAATTCCAAGGCTTTTTAGTCTTTTGGTAAATTAGGTTTGTGAACTCAAAGTTCAAACCGAAGGTGCGTTAATTAGGTAAAATATTATTGGCCTCTAAAACGGATGTTTTCGTAGGAATTAAAATATAACTAAGTGTGAGACTCAACCCTTATATTAACACATGATTTTAATGTTTTTTCTGCTTGCTACTTGTTTGAAGGGTAACAGACGACCAAAACATAATCAAGAGGAGGGAGTCACCCACAACTATCATCTCGTTGCCACGAAATTCCCCAAAGTCAATATGGGTCATTGGTTCCAACCCACCCACCTAATGCGCTTGGACACTTTTGCTTACTGCAGTTATAACTTATACTGCTTCAACTTCAACATGACTTTTAACAGTAGCATTTGATTGACAAATTAATTAACAAATATCTGAATTCTGTTTAATATCATATGCATACTAGAAAGGAAAAATATGACATTAAGGGAAGAATCATACTAAGAAGGTCAAGACTAAAGATTTCAGGATAATAGACGATACCTTATTTCACTCGCATGTCAAACACTACGTTTAATAATATTTCTACTAATCATCAGGGGGACAGTACATCATTAAACTGAACTCAAACTCACCTCCAACTTCTTTTTATCACCACCGTAATTAGAAAATTACTGTGATGTCCCACAGTTTTGACCCTTTGAGTCAGCTATAAGATTAATAATGAATTCATAACTTAGTCTCACTCACAAGTTCAACCTGTGTTATCAACTGAGTTACACCTATTTAACTAAACTAACTCCTTACTCTGTTGTGAAGCCTATTGCAGATATCATAAACTAGCTTTCGTCGCTACCAATGACTAAACTAAATCCTTATTCCATTGTGAAGCCTTATCCAGGTATCATAAACAACCTTTGGTCACAGAAGTCGACCACCAAAATTATTGTCGAAAGTAGCGCAGTTACCTGAATCCATTTCATCATAAGATTGGTAGTTGTTGGAACCTAACATTTTCTTCCCATTTCATAAATGGAATACTATATTGTTCTTTCAACAGTTATCAGCCATAACAAGAGAGGATGAACAATGACACTTTATTCCATGTGTTTCCATTAAAACTGGCTCAGTGTCAATAGGTAACCTGTACAATAATTTAATTAAGAACAAATATTTTTTTATAAGAGGAACATAATTTTATACAGGAAATAATAATGGTCATGCATTCAGTGGCTTGCGCCACTCAGAGAGATAGCTACTATGTTCATCATGTGAGTGAGACTTGTCCAATTGCTCATCAGAATTTACTTTCTTTCATTTATAAGCTCATTATACTGCTTCAGTTTGAGCCCTCTTCATCGCAGGATTTGCGCAGGGTAAGGTAGCGGAAAGTTAGTCCTTCATCTGAACACATTTCTGTTTTCTATTGAAGAAAGAAAGACCCTCTGGATGTTGAAATAAAGTGTGTAGGATCTTCTGTCTTTTCTTAGCTCAGACAGTCAAAGCCTGTGTGCTTAGTCCGGAAAACTTCCCTTGTTCAATCTGCTGAATACCCAAAGAGAAATTGTACAACTCTGGCCTCCAACTTACGAACCCCAAAGAATCTCTCGTCTGACAACAAATTCCACTGTCCCATCCTGCATCTAAAGCAAAATGCTGCTTAGCATAATGAAAGATTTTCATTGAACTCTTCTTTCAAAACATGCATAAACCACTGCCAGGATGCAATAGGGAAATCAAATCCAACCCCTCCTCCCAAAACTGTGTTGAAAAAAAAAAGCAAACAGCAGGAGAGATTCTATTCATAAAAAATGGCAAGGATATGGTTTAAACTTGCATCAAACTACAACCTTGGGAAACTCATCCATGATTTCGAGGGGCGTTTTCTTCTTCACTCCGTTGTAGCAGCTCCTCGTAAGCTCTCGAAGATTCATTAGTAAATCTCTCCATTGCCTCAAAAATACGCTGCAAACTAGCCTGTAGGTTACTGCTTTTGTCACTCTGAAATATGATATTCTCAGAAACTGAGAGGCCTTTACCTTCCCCAGATGTCATGACTATCTTCCGCTCTAACGCCTGAATTTGCTTCTGCAGCTTCTGGTCATCTCTGTCTATATTTCTCACTTTTCTCTCAAGATCCTTGTTTTGTATCAGCTGCTGATGCAATTCTAGCTTATCTTGTTCCCATATATGAAGTACACTCATAGTGAATACATGCATGGTATCAACAACTTCCTTCTCGGATATTCTATCCAAAGCTTGAGACCACTGATTACATATTACAAATATTTGCGGGGCACCAATCCTACCAGGGGAAAAGGGGACTATGCCATCAGATGTTTCTTCAGGTTCATATACGAGACATTTCAGCAGCCAATTATTCAATGCTCTGACATAACCTTTCTGGGCACTTACCCAGCCAGCGAACTGGAAAGTCCAATTGATAAGCTCTTGTTCAAGCTGCTTGGTAGCTAGAAGATGACTATCACCACTTTTCTTTCTGGATGCAACTGAACCCAGAATTCTGGCTTCTCTAATTGCTTCGCACTGA
>Ga0099826_10000265_pt1 | contig 23185 bp, 11 predicted proteins | sample Mtrugardesep15_FD_76830 | JGI IMG/M metagenome (GOLD analysis project Ga0099826, IMG submission 76830) | Root nodule microbial communities of legume samples collected from California, USA - M. trunc garden sep15 | ecosystem: Host-associated > Plants > Roots > Nodule | place: USA: California... | reverse complement strand
TGAATCAGATTCAGAAGAAGATGTCAAATTAGCTGAACCATCTAAAACTGCAGTGAATAACAGAGATGCTATATTAGATAAACTTGGAGACATAAGCTGGCCTGAGAATGTGGATTGGAAGCATAAACTCTCCATTGATATTGATCAAGGGCAGGAAGTAGATGTGAACAATGACTTGGCACGTGAGCTATCGTTTTACACACAGGCATTGGAGGGAACTAGACAGGCATTTGAGAAGCTTGAGTCGATGGGTCTCCCTTTCTTGAGGCCTGCTGACTATTACGCAGAAATGGTGAAGGGAGATAACCACATGGAAAAGGTGAAAAGTCGGCTATTAGATGAGAAGCGGAAGATGGAGGAAGCAGACGAGAGAAGAAAGGCCAGGGAAGCAAAGAGATTGTCTAAAGAGGTTCAGTCACAGAAATTGAAAGAAAGGGCCAAGCAGAAAAAGGATGACATTGAGTCTGTTAAGAAGTGGAGGAAGCAGAGACAACAGAGTGGGTTTGCTGACGGTGCTGATGCTCCTGATAAGTCTTTGGACTTTGAGGATGGAAAAGTGTTCGAGAGATCAAAGAAAAAGAGGCCTGGAGTGTCTCCAGGTGATCGGTCAGGAGGTAAGGCAAAGCAAGCTATGGGAAAGGGAAAGAAGCCACAAAAGAAAAGAGAAACTAAGAATTCCAAATTTGGTTTTGGAGGCCGGAAGGGATCGAAGAAGCAGAATACAGCTGAAACAACTAATGATTTTGGCGGGTTCAGTAAGGGTTCTGCTGCTGGAAATAAGAAGAGAAAGAGATAAATATAATCTTGTTTTGTTTTCTCACAAAGGCGTGTCATGGAATGCGGCTATGGCACAATCTGGAGAATTGTCATCAAATCTGTAGGTTCTCTTTCCTATTTAGATCATGGTAAGTTGATAAACTTTATTAGCAGTTATAGATTCTTATATATCTACTCCAATTTTGATGCTTTATTAAACAATTTGTTGCGTTGTGCTGCTCGTTACTAAAAGATATGTAATCGCTCTTTTAAGTACCAAGCCTGTGTTAGTAGAGACATATCTGTTTCTTTTTTTATTATGTTATTTATTATCAGAACACTGTATTGGTGCATTTCATTGTTTGTTTCGTGAATGCTTCAATGCCATTTGGTTGGCATGTTTTCGGAATATTTGGAAAGAGCGCAACAATAGATTATTTGACCGAAAAGATTCATCTTCATATCTTATTTTAGACCTTATGAAAATTCAAGTTTGGTGGTGGATTAAGGCTAGGTTCAAAAGCTTCTCATTTGATCTTCGTCATTGGTGGTTTTATCCCTTGCTGTCGTTGATCCTTTTCATAGTATTAATCCATCCATCTTTGTATTTTCTCTTGTTTTCTTTTTTCTTTCATTACCTGTAAAACTTTGTATGTAGCTCTTATTTTTTATTCTTAGCACTTGGGCTAAAATAATCTCCTTAATATTATAATTTTGGCTGTGTGTTTGGTAAGACATGTTTTTTAGCTTATTGCTTATAGTTTATGTATTATAAGCTCGTATGACCAAAAAAGACGAGTTTGGTAACCGTCGCTTTCTCGTGAGATTATAACTTATTTTTACTAGCTTTTATCGGTTTTTGATAAGTTAATTCAAGTAGCTTATAGATTGAAGCTTATCATTATTTATCTCAATTTTACCCCTACAATCTTACTATTTTATATGAGCTATAACCTAACATATTAGTTGTGTTATAAGCTCATCCGTTACAAGCTAGCTTATAAGCTATTCACTATTTCATACCAAACATAGTAAAAGTAAAGGAAAAAATGCAATAAATTTATAATTTTCTCGTTTTGCTGTACCAAAATCTGTTACTCCTTCTGTATTTCATTACAAGTCATTTTGACGAAAAAATATTCTGTTTTATCATCTAATTTTACATTATCAAAAACTCTTTCTATTCTCTTAATCTCTTTTTTCCATGTCATTAATAAAAAGATAATTTTGTAAAATCGTTCAAAATTTCTCTTTCCAATACAAAATTAACCACAATTCTTAGCATGTGAGAAAATGTCGAAGCAATTTATAATAAAATATGGAGGAAGCAATTTATAATAAAATATGGAGGAAGTAGTATGGTACTTCCTCCGGTCACATTTATCAACTTTACTTCATTAAATATGTGATGTATCTAAACCGTTCAACCACACTTTAACTCCTTTAATCTCTTGGCACAACCACGCTTTAACTCGTTTAATATCTTGGCACAACCAAGTGAATTACCTATCCCCTCTAGACCCTAAACCGTGTGTAGAAAAACTATTCACTGTAGAGAGTGTTTTAGACCACCTAAGGAATTAGGGGTTGTAGTTTAAGAGGAGGATCTTAACTCAAGGGATTGATCAGGACTATTTTGTTAACTATCGTGGGGCTAGAAAATCATTAATAGAAATAGAGTACAGTAACCAATTAGAGGGAACATAGAGGATTCGACGATCTAATCTCATCTCTCTCATCTTTTCGTAACAAACTTTATCTCTTTGTTATTTGTTTAAAAACAAACCAAATCTCCTGCCTAGTGGCAAAACAAACATAACTTTTATACATCCTATTGCGTAACAAACTTAACTTATTGCGATTAAAAACAATCCTCGTGGGAACGATATTTTTACTACTTCGATAGTGTTTGGTGTACTTGCCAAAATTCTATCAGTAATCCTTAATGTGGCATGAAAGTTGCATGTGGAATTTGATTCAAGTATTATTGTAAGAGAACTGTGGAATCCGATAGAATTTATGCAGAAAATTACAAACAATAACGTCCGTTTTTGCATTGTTCACTCACTAGTATTATAGCTTCCATCCATGGAAGAATAAAGGTGTTGTAATGAACCATTGATTGACCGGTGTTGTGCACAAAAAGCTTTTATGTATGTATTCCCATGTTTTCGCAGCAACCATTGTACTAGCCTATTAGGTAGAGAAACACATTTATAAAAATTAATAACACTGAACTTTTATAATAGTTACATTATATTGGGTTCAAGTAAAACTGAATTTTTAGAAGTAAAGTTTCAAATTTAAGACTAATAGTAGTTGTAAGAGAAACATGGCCAAGAGGGGATATCTAAAGATGACCAATATAATGTGAAGTTTATGGATTAACTCCTACAACTGGGGGACTGAATCCGATTTCTGAAGTTCCACCATAAAATTGAGAATTATATCAACAAACTCTCACCATTTCCCATTAGTTACCAAATCTGATTAAAGTTTCTTACAAATTTCTCTCAATTTTCTTTCAGCTTGTGTTTTAACTAGCTCACTTGAAAGTTATAGAATGAATGAATGAATTGATTCTTAATAAAAATCTAAACCAATATATATCCAAACTTTCTAAAACCATGTTCTAACTAACTCAACAGATATGGTTAGAAGTACTAACGGTGAACAAAAAAACATGAACTGAATTGGGCTTGAGAGAAACCAATAAAAGAGGCCTAAACACTATGTTCGACATTCCAACAAAGAGCAACCTTAGAAATAAAATATCAAATATTCCCCCCACTTGGGAGACATTGATTTATAGAATATTACAGGCTTGTCAAGGACAACCAGTAGCATAAAATAAGGGAACAAAATCTTTTGTGCACAAGGCTGGCCTTGGGTTCCTTAAAAATACCTTTAAATTTAATCATGTAAAAAAATCAATATTTTTATTTTTCCATGGATGGGATATTTGTGAGTAAACATTGCAAAAACAGACGTCACTGCTTGGTTCGGCGCATCGATGGTACTTACACGGTACTTATTCACTTTATTGGAGAAATGTTGTTTCTTCATCCACCACAAGAAGTTAACCAACGGGTTGATGTTGATTCGGCACACAACCGTGTGGTCAATTTGGAAGGCTCGAAATAATATAATTTTTTCTCAAAACACATTGACTACTTCAAGCGTTATTGACTCTATCATAAGTAATTTTGGAAGTGGTTCTTAGGAAAAACATTTCGGCGCTCACTGTCTATTTTTTTTTAAGAGGTTGTTGACTCTATAAAGAAAGAAAATTAAGATGATCGACACTTTTTGAGTTGGATAGCTGGAATTTCTACGAATTGAGAAGATAGTCTGTAGAGAGCTAGGTGTTCAGTAAAACAGAAGTTTCTCACTACCTTGGGTAATTGTGATTTTTGTGAATCAAAAGATCAATTATGTAAATTAAAGTTTTGTATATTCAGGATAATTGGAAAATTTTCATTGGAATTTATTTGTGTAGTGTTTGACTAATTTACCTATATATTAGTATACGCCACCTACGAAATTTCCCAAGAAAACATGATATAATTTTTCGTAGGAATATTTCCTGCGGATTTTATTTTGGAAACGTCTGCAGGAAAAGAGGAATAATTTCAAGTAATGTGTATACCAACGGAAATATCCATCACTATAACCTATAGCGACTGCTTATAATCCGTAGATATAGGCCAAATATTGTCCACGAAAAAATGCCATCGGTATAGACATTTTGGTCAATACCTACAGTTTTTGGAATTTACCTACGGATATTTCCGTCAGTATATGTCAAGCTTCTTTTAGTGAGCCGTGTTAATTTTTTGATTAGATGTGGGTTTAGTACCACTTCTACTCTACATTTTCATTTCTTAAAATAAAAATTGCAAAAACAAAAAAAATGTCCCTATTTGTAATTTTCAGCAAAAAAATCTATCGGTTTCTACATTCTTTGGCCATACTTGAACCCTTCCTACAATTCTCTTCGCCAGATTATTCACTAATTGCATAGATGCGACTACTAGATGGTTGTTCCAAAATTAGATAAACAAAACACTAAATAAGTACAGTCAAGTCAAACAATTGTACTCGAGAGTAAATTAGCGCATGCTATTTCTTAATTAATTGGTAAGTGGTTTCAATCGAATAATATTGTAGACTTGAAAATCTCAAGGAAGAGTCGCATTTGCGAAGGTACAAGGACAATAACAGGAACACATGCAAAACACATTGCTGTTATTATGACACCATGATGTCCCTTTAAGAGCATAGCAAGTGAAGCACAAAAGGCAACTATCATGGACACCACAGAGAAGAAAAGTGCGATGAGGCCGGAAAGCAACCTGAGTGGTAATGACTTGAGGAAATCCTTCTCGGCATAACGTCCCGTGAGAATTCCAATGAAGAGAAGGACAGAAGTTGAAGAAGTGAAAAGTGATATTGCATCTGCTATTATAAACACATTAAATGTGTTGTCATGTAAGAATAGGGGAATTCCGCTGTCTTGATTGTTTCCGCCGGGCACAGTGAAAGCTGCAGCAAACATGATGGTTGTGATGAGTGTAGCAACAAGAGTAAATGAACCAGCTGTATCTTTTGCCCATTTCTCCCCAGCTTTCACCAACTCCTTGTGGCTTTCTGTAAATAGTTCTCGAGGCTTCTTATCCTCTGAATTTTTGGCTTCCTTACACTTGGGATGCACAATTTTCTCCACAGCCTACACAAAAGTGTAAAGATTCAATTAATTGATTTTATTTAAGAGCAAACTATGGATATTGTGAAAATAATCAACATGTAGATAAGTTTAACAAATGAAGTCCGAGTTTTACTAGTTTTAAACGAAGTCATAGCATACTTTAAGTTAAGCTCGTTCAAATAAACGAGTTAAGCTTTAAGACATTTATTTTCTTGGCATGTCAAGCTTAAAGGTTTATGTGTTCAGCTAGACTTAGTTATATGTAGTTTTGAAAATCTTAAGTTTTGATATGCATGAATCATGAACCTATATATGGTGAGAAAATATGAATCACCTTGAACCACAGAATCTCTCTTTGCATCTGCATAGCAGGACCAGATCTACGATCAAGGTCAGAGGAAGGCCCTAAAAATCCTGCCAAGTGCAACATGGTATTGCCAAACGCGTCTACACGACATTTAACTATCTCCTTCCGTCCATTTACAGTCCCATCATGTATGAGTCTGAAAACAGCTTTTCTACGGTTCATAACTGCATGCGAAAATACACCTCTTTTATTTTTATCAATAGTCCATAAGAGGTCAGGGTTAACTTTTCTCATTGCATCTATGAACTCAATATTTCCATGCTTCGCTGCTTGCAACATTGCATCGTAAGCAGAAGCCTCCCTCAATTCAGATCCGTTTAAAGCCGGAATTTTTTTGCACAAGCAACTTAGTATTTTATGAACTACGCAGTGGGTAACTTTCTGTTCATATATTTCCCTTATTCCTGATAGAAACAATTCGAGGTAGTATAATTAGTGCTCAGAGTCACATAATTCTTGTGTAATCACAACAAGATATCCAAATTTGTTAGGCACATACACAACAAAAAATACACATCGTTTAATTATGAGGTAATAGTATTATAAGGATCCTATATATCTTCTTATATTCTATTATATTATTGTAACAATTTCAGCAGATGAGGGAGAGGAATAAACTAAAGACAAAATAAGTTTTCAATTTCCGTAACATACCGGACAACTTTAATAATACTGAATTCTGAAATGATACACGAATAAGCATGCGTAATCGACCTGAAAAAATGTGAAGAAAAAAAAGAGTTATGTTATTTAAACATCATATACATGTCACATGTGGCATTGTGTATATTCCCTCTCACTTTTAACCTTCTACGACTTACACAAATTTAAAACAATACGGATAAATGTCAAAAGACATTGTATTTGACGTTAAAAGTTTTGATGTCAAATTATCATTTCTCAGGAAAAAATAATTGATCAACGTATATGAGAGGGAAGAAGTTTTTATCAAGTATAACAAGAGGACCAACTTAGTGTGTAATATTCACTCTTACAATTGTGGTGCATCCCTCAAAGAATAAGATAACTGAAACCTACCTAAGAACTTTACTGGCAAAGTATTCAACATCCATTGATCGAACTTTCCTAATAAAGAAACAACAAAAAGAATAATTAATCTTTACAATGGTGAAAACAAAAAATATTATATAAAATTGGTAATTGGAAAAAGTGAATTGTTCAAACATAATATTAGAAGCAGAGGACAACATGCAATGCAAAGCGTATTTAGAAAGCAGAGGACAGGACATTACAATCCATTATATTACTTTCACATCAGAGTCGGCCCTCTGCAAGTGCAACAAGGCCCTTGGCACAGAGTCTCAAACTTAGAGTGGCCTCAAAATTTAAAACAAAAATAAAACACTTCTATTTATGGACAATATCTGTCAGTGTCACTAAATTGTAGGGGATAACCCTGTTTGACATGAATGAATCAAAATAACATATTACAGTCTTTTATTTTTACAAATATTATATATCTATAAATTAAAATAACATAAATATCCACCTATATCAGAGATAAACAATTGATAAAAGAAGCATTAAAATATACTAATACTGGTTGTGTAATATTCCATACCTGCTAAAGAAGTTTTGTGTTGTTTTTTCTCTTCGGTAACATTTGCTAGATTCACAATTATCCCGTTTAAGTCATGCTTTTCTGGCAATATCAAAACTAAAAACGGAAGTTAGAGCCTCAAACGTTTATAGAACGACTAGTCAAGAGAGGTTGCTTTAGGTGCTCAAGGGTGAGGCACCTAAAGCAGGAGAAGCATTTGGTTGTTGAAGTTGTGTACATGCAAACACTCAAATGATCAAATCAGTAAGAGAACAAGAATGAGTACTGATTTTAGATGAAAAGAGTTGTGTATCTTGCATTGTTATGCAGGGATGTATTTATATGGCTTAGTTGGTAGTCGCTAACGATGGAAAGGCGCATGATTCTACGCCAATTTTTTATTTTTATTTTATAAGATGTATGTTTTTTTAAATATTATTGATCAAAATGGCATTAGTTACAATATGTAAATAAAAATCTTACCATTGAACTAGCACATCATAAACCAAGTGTAGGGCGTGTATTAATTTATTATTAGCTTTTAAAATCGTAATTTGATTCCATTTCTCTTGTTTTCTACAAGATAACGAAAATATACTTAACTAAATATTTATCAGGTAGTAATTTCTTATGCAGTTTTCCCCTAATCTGCTATTTAAGATGCATGAGATAGAAAAGTGAAACCTTACTTTTGTAAAGGAATTTTCGTATGAATCCATATCTGTTGCCACTTGAAAACACAGAAGGCGTGCGTGCCAACGCATATAATGGTTGTACGCCATCTGATCTGGATTTGGATTTATGGGCAATAGGCATTTCCGGGAATTCTTGGAGTAAACTCAAAGCCACGCCTATCCACACATTATCGGATTAAACAACAACAGACACACATATGAAAAATTTATTTTCTAACATGAAAAGAAAAGAAGCAATGATTTGATTGATTTCCTTATGATTGCAAATTAATTATTGTCTGGTCACTCATTGAAAATTATTTAGATTCAGATGTCATGTTAACAAATGCTATAAGAGCATATCGATTCTTAAGTGGAACAATTCTAGACCAAACTATATTTACCTCTGTTACTTTGAATGGTTAGATTCTAGAAAAAGTTTAGTTTAGCAAAAATGTCATGTATGATCATTTGAGAGACTTTTTTGTAAAAAGGATAAAGATCCAACTTGGATGCAAAGGCGAAACAATGCATCTTAATCGGTTATGGTCAGGATGAATTTGGTTACTTGTTGTATAATCATGTAGAGAAAAATATTTCCAATATTGACAGGTTAAAGAAGAAAATGGGAAGTCACAAGAACGCTATATTAAAAGAGTGTTGCAGAGATTCCAAATGGAAAATTTCAAGGTGATAGACACTCCTAGTTATTCATTTTAAGATAAGTTCTAAACAGAGTATTTCAATTGAATATGAAAAATTGATATGGTACGGATTCATTACGCGTTTGTTTTGTCAAATTCAGATGCAAAGCATTCAAATGTTGTAAAATAGATTTTAAGGCATCTTTGTTGTACAAATTGTATGAAGCTTGTTTTGGAGATGATAAGCCCTACTTTAAGAGAATTTTGTTTCCACTTCATATTACTTAGTTATTGCTTATGTGATAAGTTTGAACTAAAATGTCAGAAAGAGTTCAGAACAAGGATTATATAGATAAAAAAACTTAGACAGAAATAAACTTTAATATAAATTTGAGAACATAAAAGATAATTAATCCTTAGTTTAATCAAAAAAATTCATCACTTACCAAATATTTCTGCAGTGATACAACGCGTAAGAAGCAAAACGCGATTGTGGAAATTTTTATCAGTCTTGTCATCCAACTTAGTACTAATGTATAGATAACTTGTCATTTCTTTGTGTCCCTTAGCAGCAGCAAGAAGAAGAGGGATTTCATCATCATTGGTCTTCAGAAAAAACAAGTCTTGGACGAGGCCAGGTTCCGATCCATGTAGTGATGGCGTTTTAGGTATCGTAGTCGTACATTTTGCTATATTTGTATTTCCGGTGAGCTCAGCAGCAAGAGCTAGGGCTGTGTAACCACGATTGTCTTTCATTTTCACCAACTCGTGTCTCCCTCTCTTCACCAACTTCTTTACAATGTCCTCCCTCCCAGCAATCACTGCAACATGTAGAACGGTCCTCCCCATGGAGGACGTGGAAAATATAGCCATATCATTCTTATCCTTATCCCTCTTCAAAATTAATTTTGCTTCATCCCACTCACCACTCTCAATATACATGTGCAGCTCTTTATTTTGAAGGAGACTATCGTCCACCACACCTGCAAATTAATGTATACATTAAGCTAGAAACGTATATAAATTAATTGAAGATTAGAGTCTTATGAATTTTTGTTATTTGCAGTTAATCTTTAATTTAAACACATCAAATGATTTTAGATTTATTTAAAAGTAAATTTGAAATGGTCAAATGATTAAAGATAGATATAATAGTTGTTGAAATATCAAAATCTCTCTTCTTGAAATAAAATATTGAACCTAAATAATGCAATATGACAAATACGTGTTTATATTTATATAGGGATCCATTGATTCTAGAAATAAGTTACAAAAATACATCTAAAGTAATGATTATATAAGACACGTTTGTATATTGATACATATTGTCATATAAGTACAACTTTTTTATTTGAAGTGTAATACACCTTAGATAGTAAAAGATTGTATCAACATTTAATATGTTGAGATGCGAGATTGAATCCGTAATTTTTTTCTACTTTTCAGCGTTTAATTTGTGAGTTTCTCTAGTTTTCTTTTTTTAATAGCAAAAAAATTGTATAAAGATCTTGTCATCTTATTTAATTAGTTATTTTGATATTCTCATCTTACATTTTTTTTCTCTAGGTTCCTATATATTGGGGAACAAAATGTGGATAATAGAATTTAAACAGTAGCTAGTTCGACACGTTAGTAAGAGTCTAACCTCTTCCACTACACCCTCCCTGTTAATATACTATCATCTTTTTTAATGATATAAACATAAAAGAATTAGGAAAATACTCCTTCCATCCCTAATAAGCCCTTTTTGACCAAAAATAAAATCTAAATATAAACTTTTATACAAATTATTAGATGCATTTATTATTTTTTTTCGTAAACATGTCCCTAATTAATACTACTAATTGAAATATAAAAAATAAGATTTAATACACATATAAATAAAGAACAATTTAGTAATATTTTCACATAATATAGACACGTTGATTACACCGACAACTTTAAAAAGGCAAAGAGAGTTTATATATAGGAACGTAGTGAGTGATAATTATAAAAGTCTGTCCATTAAAAAAAAAATTGGGGTCTGTTTTAGGTGGTTATGATGTACCGTCTATATGCGGCACCATTTGTATCTTGTTTCGTCCATACCTTACGTCTTGCGGGGATGACGTATAATAATATTTTCCGATTAAAAAAAAGTCTGCATTAAATTGACATATACCTTGCTCAATATCTGGATCAGCTGATAAATCTGAGCTGTAATGTGCACTCAATTCATTCCAAGCTTCTCTAGCGGATTGAAGATCTTTAATACGACTAATATTCTCTGGTCCACATGCTAGTTGAATGATATGCAAAGCCTTCCCATTCCTCCTGTTCCATACCTCAGTTTCTCGTCTAGATCGTGGACCAGTACTCTCAGAAATAGAAGTCACAAACCCCCACAGACCTTGCCCTAATAGATAATTTCTCACCAGACAACTCCAGTAATCATAGTTTTCTTTTGTCAGTGGTTCAAAAACTATTGCATTCCCTACAATATTGCTGCTTGTTCCTTCCATTCTACTCCTTCACAATTTGTTCTGCACATATAATTATATTAGACGATATGTTAGATCAACTTAAAACTGATTTGGATCAACTTAAAAACTGGTTAGAGAAAGTTACTTACAAGTTGCTACAACTACTCCTCGCAAAAAAATAATAGTTGCCACAACTATGCGCAAATCAAACTTGAGAAACGCCTGCACATAGTCAAAATAATGGACATTTATATAGAGAGATTAGTGGGGGCTTTAGGTGAGAGTGAGAATAATAAATATTCACATAGTTATTGACATCAAAGTATGAACGATTAAAAAAATACAAGTCCACATGACTTTGTGAAATATTATGAAAATAAAGTTATTGTATTTGAGATTTGAGATTAAGGGGTTGATGTGATTTAGTTAACGAAGAATTGATAGGTAGTATCGAAGAATATTCAAATTCTTACTGAAATTAAGTGTAAATATTTACTCATCTCTCACACTCTTATGTTCTATTTGATAAGACCAATTTTTGAGTTTATAATGAATAGCTTGTAAGTTCATATGATCAAAATAAACTTTGACCACGAGTTATAACACTTTTTTAGTGTAGCGTTTTTTTGCAAGACTCTACTTCGGGCCATAATTTGGTAAAAAGTAGAGAATAAATGATAAACTTATATGATACCAAAAGAAGATTGAATACATTCCACACCCTTCTTAGCTTAAAATCTATAAGCTAGCCAGTAGATAGATCATAGAGAAAATTACACTTTTTCCCATAAAAAATTTTTGAATACATTCTTCTCAAATCTTATGTTTAAATTTACACTTATTTTTTTATATTTTAGTAGTTTAACGACAAAATCTAACATGCAAAGCGCGCAAAAATATGTGTTGCGTGTCTATTTTAATACAATCTAAATTTTAATTTTTGATAAAATTTTCAATCGATTATAAAGTATGAAGTAATAAAAAGTAAATATAAAATCTTGCAAAATTTGCTTAAGCCAATAAAATATGGATATTTAAAAACTGAATTTTATATTCTAAATCATGAAATTATAATTTCTTTTCATATTGAAAATTATAAAGAAATAAATTATGTTTTTAAACGGTGGATCAAAGTTAGTAGACATCATAAAAAATATTTATTTATGATCGAACAGATTAAAAGTGTAATACATATTCAATTATCAAGGGAGATAACATCATAAAAATAATTTATGTTCTTTTTTGTTAACAAGAAAAAATATTTATGTTCTTATCATGATAATTTAGTGTTTAGAGTTGAGAGTGATAACTAAGATGACTCTTTAAATGGGTCTTGTACATGTATTTCATTTTATTTTTTGACGTATATAAAGGGTTAAATCCCTAATAAAAATACAACGAAAAGAAGAAATAAAGAGAAAACTAAAAGCCTTGTATAATAAGGCTAAGGAAGCAAACTAAAAGATAACATCAAAGATATGACTATCATATAAAAAAAAAAAACTGTGACTGCACCATCCCCATTCAATTTGATCGAACCATTTGTTAGGAGGTTGCCAACAACTGTGACTCTGCACCATCTCTCTCATATAAAAAAGATCCTGATGTCGCTCGAATAATTAATAAACTTATCATGTCACATTAAAACTTCAGTGATTTATTAGTACTCGTTAATTATAAACAATTCAGTATTAGTCAACCATGCATGTTATCATGCTTTTTACGTGTATATTATATGTAACATTAATAAGTACGATCACATTAAGTATATGACACGCTTTGAATATTCAATTAATAATATGATAAACAAAGAAAAATATAATCAAACAACTAATTGGATTAAGATGCTTAATGAGATCTTCCAAAAAAAAATGCTTAATGAGATCTATCAAGTTCGAATCGTTCAATTGAACATGAGACTAAATAGTAAGTTTTACTTACATTTCATTCGAACTCCGGATTGCAAAGCAAGAATCTTTTTTGAAAGGTTAACACAAAATATAGAACTATAATTTTGTAAATTTATTTTCTTTTTTATGACAATTTTATAAAATTAATTTAATCTGAGTATTTGTGCATTATGTTATTATTATAAATATAAGGGTTATACTAATATATGTTTGTAGAAGTACATGTTAAGGATTCCATAAATAACACAAACATTTATTGAGAAAATTTAATTTTTAACTTTTTTAAAAAATAAATTGGCACAATTTCTAATACATAATTTTTATTTTTGGTGTATTAATATATGTCTTAATATGTCTTTAGGACATATATTAGCATTTTCTTAAATATATATAAAAAGAAGTAGATCATGATAATATGATAGGGATGAGTTAAGATCCTCTCCATTTATATTTTTCTCCATTTCTTCTATTTGGAGAGATAAAGACATTAAATCTTGAAAAAAGTAAAATAAAATTAATGATAGTGGGACCCACTTAATGGTAGGATCCACCATCTTTTTTTTTTGTCTATCTCTCTTTAAATTGTAGACTCCATTTATTTTATCAAATGAAGAGGATCTTAACCCGAGGGATACACATCATATTAGTTACAAAGTATAATAGAATAGTAGTAATAATCATTGATATAACATACTAATGTGAACCTAGTTAAGAAAAACATCATTAATGTGAACACAAAATTGGACAGACATAGTCGTAATTTAAAAGTTTAAACTATTGCATGTTGTTTTTATATTTGAATGATTTTTTTTATGGATGTCCATCATTATCTTATATATTTATATTATTTTCTTTTCAGTAGTCAATTCTCTACATAAACCGGAGTACTATTAATTTATACTATAAAACATGGTATTTGATTAGATCGTTAAAGAACTATTATTTGGATTCTATTTCGTAAAGAATTAGTCTTTGAATTTATATTTATATTGTTTTATGTTGTAATTTTCACAACACGATCAAATTCAAATCTTCACAAGTGTAGCAATCTTTTTCGTTTATTTCATCTTCTTTTTCAAATGACAATATGCGTGTTTCTTGTTTATTGTCTGTGATAGATTAAATGTGTATGTTAACCAATGAATTGACCAAGTAAGAATGGATTGGACCCCTTAATTAAATGGTAAATGTTCGATCTCTTGACTATTGAAAATATTCACTTGGGAATGGATAACCTATTTTGTGTGTCGATATGTTTATGATGAAGATTAGTCCGTAAAATGATAGTGAAAAGTTCATGCATATAACATGCTAGAAAAAGGTGTGTTCTCTTAAAATAAAACAAATACACACTTTATTTATTTTTACAAACACAAATTATTCTTACCTCAAGACAAAACCCGATCAACTCATATATACCAACATACTTGTCTATCAATTTGTTTACTGTGTTTCATTGTAATTATATTTTCTATGATTTCTATCATTTTTATAATCTCATCTTGTGAGCAAGAGACTCAATGATTTATCTATCTAAAGAGTTTTTCAAGTGTTTCCCAAGCTTAGTTTCTATTCCAAAAGAAACCAATTTTTAGCATTTGATTTCCTAAAGATCTTCTTTCTTGCTAAACCCTAGTTTGTTAACTTTCACCTCTTACTCAAAAACAAAAGAAGGAATTCATATATAAAGCCTTGATCTTCCTCTTTCTTTACAATTATAAGCAATGTAGTACTATTAAATATGTATATTTTCAAACAAATGCCAATAACTTTACCTTAATTGAAAATGATGCATCTACTTTCATTGTTGTCATCGACAATCATAGTTCAAAAAAATATCATACTCCACTTTGTCTTTAAATCGATGTTGATGTTATTTTAACCACCAACCACATTGTTGCTTTGCCATTGTATCATACTACAGTTTGTAATCGCACAAGATTTCACTTTTACCTTTTCGAACCTTATAGTATCTTCTATTGTTTCGAAGATTTTGTGCCCAACTACCCAGCCTTTTAAGTAGCTATTCACCATAACATCTCCAACCTTTTGAGTGATCATTTTTGTCCTCATAAAGATTCACTAGCCTCCAATTAACCTTAGCTTTTGAGGCAATCCCACAAGTTGTACATATCTTCTTCAACCCCTATAGTGCGCTTTTGAGTCTTCTTGAAGATTTCCTTGCTCTAAAATATAGCATAACACATCAGGAATCCATAGTTGTACCATTATGGTGCTACCATTTGCCTCCACCAAGTCCAATTAGTGGAAGACTTCACCTCAAGTTGAGCTTTCTTCATCTCAACTTTCAAATGCATACATTCATTATGTCTTTCACCTTGTAACCTCCACCTCTCAGAAAGATCATGGGTATTCGTATATACGCCTCTCCAGACTGACCTTGACTATTCTTAGCACCACCTCTCCAAGCTAATGTTAAGTGTTTAATGTATCTTCAGACGACCACTCTTATATGTGATAGTGAACTTGCATGTGTCGTTGTTTCTAATTTTTTTCTCACTAGATCTTTGATTGTGGCACGGTTAAGTGGTTGAGCACAAACCATGCTTTTATACCAACTGAAAGTGAGAAAAACACAAGAAGAGTTATGGCACAGTTCAAATAGCATAATCTTGTTTATCTTGTTCGTGGTCTTCAGCTCCTTATATAGGCAGTGATTTGAGAGACGTTAGAGAAGAGTGCCAGCGCATAAAGAGTTATTGAGAAGCTTCAGATCAACGACGTTGAACCATTGTCAGATATGGATAATTATGTTGGATAGTCATTCGAAAATCCTTTTTTAAATCAGGAAGTATTTGTTCATTCTTCTTGTCTATGAAGTCATTTGTTTGTTTATACACGTGGTCAGAAGAACACAAAATTGTACTCAGATCTTTTGATGTGGACAGCTACAGAAGACGACAAAACTGATGTGGAGTTTGGGTCCCTCAAGTGTTTTTGAAATCAAAAAATTTCGATCAAATTCATCCCTATACACGTGGAAACTGACTTGAAACTCCATGTTAGCGTACCGTTAACGACGAAATTTGACAGAGGGTCTAAATTGATTGAGATTCATAAAATTCAAAACGTATTGACTATTTAAAAAAATATATATTTGAGGATAAAATTGGCAAAGAATAATCCATTAGTCAATAGTAAACAATCATAAATAATTCATAGCTATAACATGTTACAGAAAATCCATTGTTACTTTTATAAAATAAAATTTAGATTAAAAAAAGCACACATCATGCAATAGGTCCAAAAAAAAACCTTTGGGAATCCATACTTTTTAAACTACAATAGCTGGTGTGAGGATTTGGGTTAGGGCGGTGTGGCAATCACGCGCGTATCTCGATCGTCGGATCAAAATCAGACAGTCTAAATTTTTAAAATAAATTTTTATTTTTTTAAATCTAAAAAATCAAGTTTAAAATCTAGATCATCTCATCTTAATTGGACTATCGAGATACTTGTGATTACATGCAGTTGTGACTGCACACAACCCAAATCCAAGTGCAAACAAATGTCTAAACCATCCTGTAAGCGAATATTGGATTGGACCTTCACCAACATCTTCATCTATGCTCCTTCAAACTCATTATTTATAACCTGCAAATCAAAACATTTCAATATACATGACAGTATAATTAGTACCAGATAAATAACATGGCTAGTAATAAAAGAGAATGAGTAAATTACATACTTCTTTCCTAATACATGTTTAAATAGCAATATACTCTAAATATATATACATTTTTCTTTCCTCCTATGAAAAATATATTAGAGAAAATGACACTCTACTTCCCTTAACGAAGTTTGATTTAGATTTTCATCGCTTCTTATATTAAAATCTACACTTACCTCACTTGATAAACATGTTCGTCCATTTTAATATAATCAAACTTTTACTACATATTTTTCTTTATTTTTGATTCTGACATAAACTATATGAAGCAAATACAAGAAAAAATAAAAATCTTAAGGATTTAGCCAAGTGAAATATTAGTACCTGATAAACCTGCAAGATTTCACAGGTCCCCTAAGTCTTGAGGAGTCTCCTTCACGGATTTATGTTTGATTTGAGCAATTTGTGGCCAGTCATCACCCGTTTCAGGTTGACACCTTGGCAATAACAAGGGGCAGTCCATAATGTTCAAGGTAAATAGTGACCTGAGGTTTATCATTCCTTTGGGCAGAGAATCCATACTTCTGCATTCAGAAAGAACCAGTTCACGAAGTGAAGTGAGATTGTCTATGGTTTCTGGTAGATGAGTTAAACTAGGGCAATCATAAATCCTTAAATCTTTCAATGATTTCAAGTTTCCAAATCCGCGTGTAAGGGTCACTAGTTTTGGAATACTCCTTAGTGTAAGAGACTCAAGATTTATCAGACCCTCCCAATAATCGACTTCAGGCTTTTCAAGGTGGAATTCCTGACATCTCTCAATACTGAGAGACTGTAGTGAACTGAGAGTCTTGAAACCTTGTGGTAATGACTTTAAATTAGGACAATCTCGAATGTGAAGTTCTTTAAGGGAAGTGAAGCCTTCAAGCCAATTCTGTGGTGGAGATTCTTCAATACGCTCGATTACCATGAACTTCAATTTCAAGAGAGGACTTAGTGAAGCTTCTGCAGTAATTTCAGTTTCAGTTTTGGTTTCCCTCATTGATCTTACATTGGAATCTACCAGAATCAACTCTTCATCGAGATTAGTACACAGTGGCATGCATGCTAATTTAGGACAACATCGGATATTTAGTTTTGAAATGCAAGGGAAAGATGGTCTGTTTTCTTCCAATATCTTATCATTTTCCCACCAACTTTCGAGTTTAGGACAATCCGAAATTGTCAGCTCCTTCAAGGCTGGAAAGAATTCTTGTTTAGAGGAAGAGGAATCTACTTTAGGTTTGCTGCTCTTTTCTGAAATGAATTCAAGAGATTCCAACCTCCGAAGATGGAGAGCCTTGAGATTTGGAAGGTGATCCATTGGCGGTAGAAATTTGCATTTAGGACAGTCACTCAAGGTAAACTTAACAAGGCATTGAAGTGAATCGAGCCATTTAGATAAGGTGAGGCCATTGTACCCTACAACGAATAGAACTTTCAGATTGGGAGGTGGCTGGAGACATTCAAGTAACTTCTCGTCGTTGTTGTCTACATCAGCGCCACCGCTGCCACTGCGTCCCTCTTCATCATCATCGCAGTCCCATCTTAGAGTCAAATGCTGAAGGTGTTGTTTATTTTTCACAAATTCATCTTTAGCCGCTTCATTGGATGGAGAGAACTTGACTTGCTCCAGATGCAAAATTTCCAGTTTGCCCTCGAGGTTGTTGAGATCTGTGAGTTCCCTTAGTCCTCCGGTGTCAGCGTGTTTCTTGCTGGCCACGAAAAGTGACAATGTTTGTAAGGAAGTGAGTTTACCTATCCCGGTTGGCATGTGAGTTAGATCCAAGCAACCCTCAATATTAAGATGGCTGAGTCGAGTCAGATCCTTCAAGTCTTTTGGCAATTCCTTGAGGACGTGACAGTAGGAGAGTTTCAAGGTTTGCAAGTGGATAAGCTTTGTGATGCAGCTAGGAAGCTTCTCTATGTTGTTATGGGATAGATCTAGAAACCTCAAGTATTTCATCTCCTCAATAGAGGTTGGTACAATCTTGATCCCCAAGTCATTTAGATCCAACACGCGCAGGGAGTACTTGAAGGCATTGAAGATCTTATCACAGGTTGACGTTGTCATCTTCACCTCGTGTGGAAGCCGAGGGTTATTAATGTTTTTGTATGGCAAAAGAATGGTCCTCAGTTTCTTTGCTTTAAACATCGAATCTGGAATCCCACACGACAGATCCAAACCAAAATCAAACGAAGCTCGCAGCATTCCTTCTTCAACTTTTTCTCCCTTTGAATCTACAGTGATGTTTTCGCCACTAGCCACTAACCTTGTGAGTTTATGCATGAACCTGTTCATTTGATAGCGCTCCCTCACAACACCATGTTGGTCTTCGCTGTTTTCTTTCTCCACTTGTTGGAAAACCGAAGCAACAAATTCATTGAAACCATTTTCTTGTTGACTAATGGAGGAAAACGTGATAAATCCTTCAGCAAACCAGAGTTGAATTAATCTCTCGGCGTCAATCAAATAATTTTCTGGAAACAATGAACAAAATGAAAAGCACAGTTTGTATTGTGTGGGAAGATCCTCGTAATATCTAAACTTGAGCTCTTTTAGAAACTCCCTCTCCACGTCTTCTATTATTCCTCTTTCTTCATCAAGAATCTTGTTCATCAACACCGCTTTGATGATTATAGCAAGAGGCACTCCACTACAATCCTTCACAATCTCCAATTCTTCGTCTTGTTTGTTGTTGGTTGAAGTTGAAGTTGAAGCTGAAGCTGATCTACGAATTTGTTGAAACAACGATTGAGAATCTTTTTCATTAAACCCTTTCAAATCAAATCTAGCAGCAGATCCAGAAATGTTGTTAGCAACATGGTTGCTACGTGTAGTGATGAGTATTGCACAACCGGTACCACAAGACTCCTTTAATCGTTGCTGCAACTTCTCGAGATCATTCTTAATCTCATTTCTCAAATCATCAAGCACAATTAGAGGGTGTTTACCTTCATCAACAATGGTGGTAGCTGACTTAACTATGGATTCCACATCAAAAGTCTCGTGTAGAAGATCGATCCAAATTTGTTGTAGCCCAAAATTTGCTTTGACTTGCTCATCCTCGCAAACAAGACGTGCAAGTTTTGTCTTTCCTATTCCTGGAACACCAACAATGACAAAAACACCAACATGAAAATCATCAGTAGAATTGTTCAACTTAAGTAGTTGATCTATAATCTCTTTCTTCTCTTTTTCATTAAACCCTTCCAAATCAAATCTAGCAGCAAATCCAGAAATGTTGTTAGCAACATGGTTGTCACGTGTAGTGATGAGTATTACACAACCGGTACCACAAGACTCCTTTAATCGTTGCTGCAACTTCTCGAGATCATTCTTAATCTCATTTCGTAAATCATCAAGCACAATTAGACGGTGTTTACCATCATCAACAGTGGTGGTAGCTGATTTAACTATGGATTCGACATCAAAGGTCTCGTGGAGAAGATCGATCCAAATTGGTTGTAGCCCAAAATTTGCATTGACTTGCTCATCCTCACAAACAAGACGTGCAAGTTTTGTCTTTCCTATTCCTGAAACACCAACAATGACAAAAACACCAACATGAAAAGCATCAGTAGATTTGATCCACTTAAGTAGTTTATCTATAATCTCTTTCTTCTTATATTCTCTTCCAACCACAGTAACTTTCTCAAACATTTCGTTTGAAAACCTTCTGCTACCTGCTGCTGCTTGTTCTTCTTCTTCTTCTTCTTCTTCTTCTTCTTCTTTTTCTCCTTCTTTAGAGATTAGTCTCTTGCCGTCCTCACTTAAGCTTTTGAGATGCCCTTGGGTTTTTGTGACTTGACGCGTAACACTATAACGACTCTTTAAGCTTAACACCCATCTGAAAATAGAAAGATTTTTATTAATGCTTTCCTTGAGATTGATATCTTCGATCAAATCATTAAACTCGATTATCGCTTCTTTAACATTTTTCAACCAAGTACGAATATCTTCAGAGCCATGGAAGCGGCTTTTTTGTGCGTTTTTGACTGTTTCATCAATCTCGTTAAGATTGTTGATAAGTTGGTTTATGTCAACTACTGATAACCGATTTACTAGGGAGTTCCGTAAGTGTAGGATGTTGGCGATTGAATGGAATAGAATTTCTACTTCCATCGATTTGCTATGATCGTGTGTATGTGTGAAAATATTATTTGTATTCAAAATATGGCGGATGAGTGCTTTGGTTATTGGGGTGGAAGAACAAGATACTACTCTCTCCCTATATTGTACGTGCTGCTGTATTAAGAGAAAGTCATATGTTAATAATAATATTTAGAACACTTGAGCAACAATTCTTGATTACAACTACGGATGAAAATGGTTTTGACACACACGTAAATGTAAAAGGTAAAAGAATAGTAAATTAAATAATACAAAAATGGTTAGATCGGACGTCGTGACGATGGTTTGAATTTCAGCTCCTCAACTTATGTGTCTGAGGTTTCAACAATCATTGTCATTTTGTCTATCGACCAAAAAAACAATAGTTTTTAAAATATTTAAATGACATGTATTATATGTGCGTGTTCAAAACATTTTTATTTGGAGTTATGATCAAACAAGTAATGTTCTAACACCCCACGATGACGACAACAATCAAGCATTATCCCACTAAGTAGGGTCGGTTACATGGATCAAATAACGCTATCAAATACCATATTTTTATCTAACTCATTAATCTTTATATTGTTTTTAATAGTTTATCTTATAGTTTTTCTATGTCTTCATGTGCCTCTAGTAATGCAACTACCCTTCATCAGACCTACTCTAATTACAATTGAACTTACATGTCTCCTCTTTGCATGCTCAAACCACCTAAGTTGAGTTTCTACCATCTTTTTTACAATAAGTGTTACCCCAATTCTATTTCTAATATAATCATTTATAATTTTATCATGTCTAATCTTACCATACATCTAAATCTCCGCTACGTTTATTTTACTCTCGTGTTGATTTGTTACCGCTCAACATTGTCGGTCTTACAGTTGTACAATAAAAATTTCCTTTTAGCTTGAGCGATACTTGAGACTCTCGAATTCGATGATTTTCATCTTTTTTTATTTCTCAGACGTTTTAAACAAGATATCAACTAAATTTTTTAGTTTTTTATTGTAAACTAATTTATCGGTTATCTGTTATTTTTACCAAAGAGAATCCAAGTCTAATTTCTTTTAGATGTGATAACCCAAGTATTTCTAGTAATGCTAAATAATCATGCAAGCTTTCTCTATTAAAAAAAAAATCATCAAAGCTTTCATTTTCTACGCTCGATTTGATAAACTAAATAAAAATAATAATATCATGACCGAGTCATCGAGTCTTTCATAATCAAATGTATTATAAATAAATGATGAGCAATGACAATGCGGACAGCAAAGCTAATTGGTGGTTTTCAACTAGTTTCCTGCAGGCCACGTTCTATAGCCAGTATATAATAACCAAATATAAACAATGAACTAATATCGTGCTTCACGTAAAATAAAAGAATATAATATGAGCTCATGTCATTGTTTATTTTATTAAGTTGACCTACACATTGTTTTACAAGCATAACTCAATTGATAACGATAATATACAATAAATAAGAGATAAAAATCGAACTTTGAATTTTATCTTTCAATCATAAATTTACACTTTAATTAAAGGGCATTTTTTAATTTTTTAACCTAACCTTAAAAAAAAATTACACAAATTCTACTATTTTCATACATTATCCGTCAAAAAGTTGAGGTTGCACTTGCATTTGTTAGACATTTATTTTTTATCAGATTTGATAGAGTTTTTAGTTAACCAAAAGTCATAGGTTACATCCATCGATTTTATTTTATTTTTGGTTGAACAAGCTACATCCATTGATTTGCTCTTATCCCTATATGTGTGAAAATATAATAATATTCAAAAACCGATCGATGACTCTTCTGGTAAGTAAGGTGGAAGAAGAAGAATAATACTATCCTATTCTCTCCCTATTGAATGTGTACTAAAAATAATCATCAAACATCTCATTTTCCACTCTCCAAAGATTTGTTAAATGAATAAATAAATAGCAAAACAGAAAATGGTCAAATCTTTCATAATCAAATGCGTATAACAATAAAACAAACTAAGTGATTAGGGTCTAGTCGTCAATGCACTCTTTTTAAAACGAATTATTTAGAAGAACATGAACTCGATTCGTAGTGAAAACAGTTATTGATTAAACGGTTTTACTTATCTTTCGGTCAAATTTCAAATTAGCATAATCTCATTCTCCTATATACGAGAAGGTTAACATAACAAATAAAAATTATTATAAATAAAAATGATGAGCAATTGTGCAATGCGACAGCAAAGGGTTATTGTGGTTTTCAACTACTTACACTATACGGCAGATATATATATATATATATATATATATATATATATATATATATATATATA
>Ga0099826_10000263_pt1 | contig 23259 bp, 15 predicted proteins | sample Mtrugardesep15_FD_76830 | JGI IMG/M metagenome (GOLD analysis project Ga0099826, IMG submission 76830) | Root nodule microbial communities of legume samples collected from California, USA - M. trunc garden sep15 | ecosystem: Host-associated > Plants > Roots > Nodule | place: USA: California... | reverse complement strand
TTTTGGAAAAATAATTCCAGCCAAGTTCTTTTATTGTTCCTTCAAAAAAAAAATTTCTTTTATTATTTTACACTTTCACTTTTACTACATAGTAAATGCACAAAGGGACCATGCAATTGTAACCAAAAAAAAAAAAGGGACCATGCAATAAATGTCTTCAAAAAATAAAAGTAGCTTTGGATTATAATTGATGCCAAAATTTGTAATCTGTCAGTGGGTCAGGCAGTGTTTTAGAGGCTGGCCTGATTTCACACTCAAAGCTCCCCCACCATGTGGCTATGTTGTATTGTATCTGGTCATTTTAATTCTTATCTTAGGACCCCATAATTACCATTAAAGCAAAAAAGGGAATAATTAGAAGAGGAAAACAGATTTTTTTTTAAGAAGTAGCAATCAATTATATTGCAATTTACAAATCCAAAGAGCAAAAAGTGCTAAAAACTCTAAAGTAGAATATAATAGCATCTTAATACATGGTATAATCATCACTCTTAAAGCTACTTTAGACCCATTTCACCACATTTAATTTGGTTTACCTTCCCTACCCCATTCTCTCCCAATTTTTGCATAAACTGCCCTACAATTCTTTCTTCTTACAGCAGCAGTAAAGCCATAATGTGCACAGCAGCATGAAATCCAAATGATCCAATCATCACCTGCAGTCAACCACAATAGAAATCAACTTCCAATCAGTAATTCATCAATCTCACTACTCATCAATATTTTATTTTTTTTAGAAAGTCAAATATGAGAGATTTACTATTTATGTTAGTTTCCAAACCCTTGACCTCCTTCTCAAAACTCATTCAATGTCCAATTAGTTCACTACTCTTCAAAGTATTATTCATATAAAGATTTTCTAGTTAGCTAATAAACACACAAGGTGCCTAGATTGCTATAGCACAAAACAATCACATTTTATGTGCTTGCTTGCTAGCTCATACATCACATTAAGGTGCTTAGCACAAAAACAAACACACATTTAGGTGCACTCAACATCAATTGAAACTTAATATAAAAGATAGAATAAGGTCTATAACCAATGTGCATGTTTGGAAAATGTGATTATGAATTTATGATTAACCAAAATTGATTCTGAAGTACTAAAACTGATTCTGGTATATATGTTTGAGAGTTTCTTATTAGTAGTGTGTTTATTTTCACTCTAAATGGGTGATTTTTACACTCAATTTTAGTATTCAACTCACTTTCATATAAACCTATCTAAACATAACCCTAAAGGCCTAAACTCACTTTTAACTAAAATTAATTTTACAAAATCAATTTCCACACTTAAACCAAACAAACAATAATATCAAGAACTATGAAGCACATATACGAATAACAACATGACACGGACACTGACACACCAACACAATTAATAATACATAATTCAGTGTAATTATACGTGTTGGTGTCGTGTCGGTGTCAGACACACGTCCGATACCAGAACTCGCCTAATCTGAGGAGTGTCCATGCTTCATAGCTCAAAAAAGTGCATGACAACATAACCAATGCAGAAATACTAAACATTAATGAGTGCATACTTTAGAAAAGCAAGAGTGAGAGAAGAGTATGGGAACCTGTCCTTGGTGACCAGAAGTAGCAAGGGGGTGTATAGTAGCAGAATCAACTTCACCAGTAGGCAGAGGAACTGCAGGGTTACTGTTAATGAAAGGCATGTTATCACCACTACCTTTATATGGTACTAATGGAAGTGTTATTGGTGAACTTGTTTCTGGTGTTGGTGCTGGACCTGGTGAAGAACCTTGGTGAGGACGAAATGGCCATGGAAATGAAGGAGAAGACTGTATATCTCCACCAGAAGAAGGACCTGGAGTAGTTGGCATTGGTGAAGAAGCTTCTGGTGCTGAAGCTGAAGCTTTTGTTGGAGTTACCTTAATGGCTAGCTTCTGAGAATCTTGACAAGCTTTGAGTGAATCATTGGAGAAGGTGAAGTAGAAGAAACCAACACGTGAAGGGTGCCACTGAAAAAATGAAAGAAAATTGGTTTAAGAACTCAAAATATAAAAAAGAATGAATTTTTGAGCTGTTTTCAAAGAACCAAGATGAAATTTGAAGGTACTTACCGTATAGGAGGTAGTGCTAGGATCAGTGAGAAGATTGGCTTGAGTGAAATTGCAGAGATTGAAGGCTTTCTGGTTCTTGAAAATGTATAGGTTGTAGTTTTGCTTGTGCTTGAAAGCTGAAACAGAGGAAAACAGAGTGAAAACAGAGAAAAACAGAGTCAAAACAGAGAAGAAACAGAGTAATGTTACCAAGCTGCAATTGTTTTATGGTGATAATACTTACTGATGGAATCACCAATGGAAACAGTTGGGTTCTTCCACTCTGAAGATCCATCAACAAGAATTGTGGTGGAATGTGAAAGCTTGAAGAACAGTGAAAGTATAAGAAAGTAAAAGAAAATGGGAAGAGACATTGTGATGAATGTGCTTTGTTTTTTAGGGAAAATTTCAGAGAGAGAGACCAAATAAGAAGAGGTTTTGTGGCTTTTGTGTTATGTGAGTATTTATCTCTGGCCCATCACTCTGAGTGTATGGAATAGTCAATAGTACAAAAAAATATATAAAAAAAAAAGGAAAAGAATTTTGAAAACTGTGTTTTGTGTGGGGAAAAGAGAGAGAGAAAGTGGGGATGGAGACTGTTAAAGTGTCAGGAGTGTTTGGCTTTTGATAAGGAAGAGTTTGAATGGATGCCAGACATTGCTGTTGGGGATGGTGTGAAGATATTTTACTTTACACAGCAAAAGGTTGCATGATTTTGTTTCTTGAAACCTATCATCAAAAAATTACATTGCCTATAGTATTTGATTTGGTGCTGATAAAATTGATTTTGAATAATTGATTATCTGAAATTAATTCTAGTTATATGTAAGTTGAAAGTAAAATTATTTATATTTGAATATATTTATGTAAAAATGAATTAAACAATAATCAAGTGATTGAGTTCAAAAGATTAATGATTTTCATCAAAAGACGAATCGTTTAAATAAATCGAGTTTGATTATTAGATAAAACAATTCTTAGTTAGACTATAGTTACGTTAGGGGTGAACTCCGGTTTTAACCCGAAGAGTTAACAAAATTAATTTTAATGTTAAATCAATTCTAAAATAAAAAAACTCCATGTTTTTAGTTTTAAATAGAATCAACTCTACTTAAAAGCAATGAAACATGTTAGAATTGGTACTATATATCTATAATCAATTTTACATCTTCTAGAAATGAAGTCAAACATACACACAAGAGAAACATAGTGAGAAAAAAAAAGTTTAAGGAATATAATCACAAGGAAAATTTGGCTCACTGAATAATGATGATGGGATTACTATTATTCTAAAATGATTAGTCCACTGATTATATCATATGCAATGAGTAAATACACTGCTTTCATTTTTCAATTCAAAAACCTTTCTTGGTTTGTGAGAATGCCTTTCTTCTTTACCCCACTTATTTTTTTTAAAAAAGGTTCTTGGTCATAACTTTGTACAATACAATGTTGCTCATATTTTGATGCACAAGGGAATGAACTTTTCAAGGTATCATTTTTTCTACTTGTAAGCTAACTAATGTAATTATTCAATGTGAGTCTACTAAGAAGAAAAAGCATGCTGAGATATGGGAACTTAACTACCTAGCTAGGCATTTTAATTTTATATAAATTAGATCCTTTTCTATTCTAGGTTTAGATATAAATTAGTTACTGGATTATGTACTGCATTTTTTCTTGTTTTCAAATTTATATTGTCAGCTCCAATTTCGTGTACTTCATGAACTTTAACTACGGATATGTGACGTTATGATATCCGTAGGACTTGTTGTCCATACATGGTTAGAAAGCAGTACAATGAAATAACTATAATGGCCAGAGGGAAAACCACATACGATATTTACTTGGAGAAGGAAATGACAATTACAATTTACAACAATACCAAATCTATACAAAAAATATTTAGATCTTGTAAAAATAATATGCTTGATTTTCACTTTAACCCTTCTTGATTGAATATATTTTTCTTCTTTTTTGGGAGTTAGAAGAATATATGATCCACATTATCTTTTCTGTTCTGCTAGCATATTGATTTATCATATTTATCAGACCATCTTAAGATTCTTAACTATTTTTTTATAGTAATGTTATTGCGGCATAAGTGGTAATTAGGTCATGCAAGGAGAGGCAAGCAATTAGACAAGTAGCTCGATGTCTTGACCTAAGGTAGCAACTTTGATAAACTCAACAACTGGTCCCACTAAATTACAGATAACGAAACCACTGGGTAGAAAACGACGAGGAAGCATCATACTCTTGTCCTATGTCTATTGAATCTCTCCCCCTTCGTCTCAATCTATTGTATAGCCCGTTTCAATCTAATTTTATGATTTTTTTTGTGTATTTATCTCTTCAAATCAAGAAGAGTTTAAAAGGAGAGGATTCTAACTCCAGCAACACTCTTTTTAACACTTTTCAACACTCATTTTCAATTGACAAAATCAATATATGATTCACACCTTTAAATAGAACTCATTTCTAAAATATAAAAGAGATAAATATGTTTTTAGTTCCTATAAAATTGAGGTCTCTTAAGTTTAGTTCTTACTTAATTTTAATAGTTCTTTTAGTCTCTACAAAAAATTATGCACTCAGTATTAGTCCCTGCTCAATTCAAATTTGTTTAATTTATGCTTCAACTCTTAAGTTTTTTGACAATTTTTTGTATGTGTTAAGAACATTACTAAAAGTTCCTCCGCAAAAAATTATCGTAAAATTTGATTTATACGTCCAGATTTCATTACTTTTATCTTTTACTTTTATCGTTTTAAAAAATTCATATTTAATTTTACTTTTATCGTTTTAAAAAATTCATATTTAATTTGTTTCTTAGTTTTCTAAACTTGTGTAAAAAAAAATCGTTCAGAAATTTAAGAGTTTAAGGATAATTAAACAAACTTTGTTCTAACAGGGACTAAAATTAGAAGTATTTTTTTTTTTTGTAAAGACTAAAAAACATATTAAAATTAAGTATGGACTAAACTTATAAGTTCCCAATTTTATAGGGATCAAAAACATATTTAACCCTTTATAAAAAAAAAACATATTTAACCCAATATAAAATCCATCTTGATTTAAGATAATAAAAAAGTGAATGTTGAAGAAAACATAAAAAAGATTATGTCGTTAACACTACTAATTTATGATTTACCTTAGTGTAATAAGAAACCACACTCCCTCAAAATATATTTAGGTAAAAAATTACAGTAAATCTTCAAAAGTAGTGTGTTAATTTTTTTTATCGTTTTAGCATTCCTTGAATGCAAAAGTTAAAAGTTCAGCGCCTAAGACAATATATTTACTGCAGCATAACATTTTGAACATTCTAACATTTTTCTCTCTAACACCTATTCTACCTTCCTCATGCAAACTATTTCAACCCCTAAACATTCACAACACGAGCACCACCAGTTGTCAAACTAAGATAAATTCCTCAAGAAGACGAGGACCATTAGTAATAGTACAGCTAAATTTACAAGGCATCTCCACATATCAGTGATGGTTAATAAGTTATCTTTCACAGGCACAGAAGTTTCAAGACGGAATGCCACCGACAGATCACAAATAATTTCTGTATATACTTTTTTTCCCTAAATAATAGCATCTCTCTAAACCATGACTACATTATATAGTCGTCTACAATCCCCTTTCCTCTCTACTAGCACATTTGCAGTCTGCGCAGGGGTGAGACCAGGATGCCTACTTTGTATCTAAACTAAATGGTCCAACTACATAATTCTGCTTTTTATCTCCATAAAATGAGCAAAATACATTTCTTATGTACTCCATTCAGGTACCGATTCATCATCTCTTCTTATCGTTAACCAGAGTTACCTTGAGACTAACTATTTTGTTGATAAATAATGATGATTAATTTACCCATTTTATTTTTTCCCACAATCTTCAGTTCGCATCTTGTACCACTAGCAAATATGATCTACCACTGCAAGGAGCGAACCCTACGGAGTAACCGTGGCGGCCTTCGCTGCTCCACAACAGGAATCACTTTTTCCATAAGCTACACACAAATAAAACAGGTCAGTTATCATCCAATCACTGTTGATAGCTAACATCTATTATACATTGACAACATTGTTTATAGTAATAATAGGCCGGTAGCTAAAAATACAATACTAACAGCAAACAAGGCTTCATGAGGTGATGAAACAAAACACACTTGAAAATCATACTTGACAAACTATTCTTTTGTATCTCTTAAATCTTTGAATCAGTAGAATTTCCCTATTCTTGATTTTCCATATCATATAAAAGTAACCTTCAACCAATAAAACATGATTAACTACTTAGTACACATAGTACATTGTAGGGAATTTTTTTTTTAAAATTTCCAATAATACTGAAAGAAAAAATATTTAAAGGGATACTATATTCAATTACAAAAATAATATGTATAAATAACAGGCAAGACTTTACAAATCATAAAGAAAAAATGTGAGTGAGTACACCATACTAGTGTGTCAAAAATTAATTTTGGGATTCTAAATTTTTTGTTATGCGTTTTAACATGGATGATTCAAAATTTATACAACCACCGAAATCTTTTCCCACTAGGTGGTATTGGCCCTTTTACATGGATCAACTAATGCCATAATGTTCTGCCATGATATCTACAGATAAGCCATTTAAGTTTATATTTCTCATGATAACGTGACCTATAGTTTTCTGTAGTCTCTCTTTTCCTTGTACTATTTGACAGAATTATCAATATTGGATAGTGGTGTACAGCCACCAGTCCCATAGCACATTAGCAAATTGCGCACATAGGGATTCTAAAATATTTTATATAAATAAAAAAGTCAACACAACACAAATATAAATGCTCAAAATAACAAACAAAAAACTCAAGATTGATAATTAACAATGGAAATACCCCAAACCTACCTCTATAACCTAACAATTTTAAGCTCGTTTTGGGGTTTAAGATTTGGATCCACTGTTGCAAACTTGCAACCCAATAGTGATGCTATAGTGTCACACAAAACTATAAAAAACAACAGTAGCCGCTGCGCCACCGCTGGCTACTAAAAAAAGAAGTCGCAGTTGTGTAGAGGAAGCAAATAGGATACTAAAGCTCTAGCATGCAGCAACAGTGTGCACAAGCATAATCATATTTCAGATGTGCACTCATACAGTTCCTTAATGATTTCTGTCCAACAAAATACTGTCGAGCAACCCATAACTTTTGTCTTGCTGCATAAATGGAAGCCTGAACAAACTTTGGTGGTATTAATCCCTCTTCCCAAGCATACTAGTTGATAGTAATACCCTCTTCACCAGTAGGCAATGAAAGGTACATCAATGACACTTGTGCAGTAGAGACATTTGGAAACAAAAAACTTTAAATCTAGTGCAAGAGATAACCGGTTATCATCACGGTGGTGTGGCCAAAGTGGGTTTTTCTGTGACTTATAAACACAATGTAGTTGCAGGCAGATGCCCCTGTGGACCCCATCATGTGATGTGGTCTGCAGTTAAAAATCCTGACCACTGCACCTAATTGACAGTTTTTTTGTTGGACTGAAATCATTCAGGATCTCTAGGCCTCTATACATTTGTTGCTGCACTTGCGTGTTAGAAATTTTTATACCCTGGTTGCTGCCACTACACATCAAATAGTGATTCAAATATTTTTTTTACTAAATGTAAGCAATACAATCTCCATTTCTTTTAAGCGCTGGTTTAAAGTTTTTCACAAATACTAAGGAAATTCATTAAAAAAAATGATTAAATTGTCTTTTTTCTTGTGATGCTCTTGACAGTTTTTATCTCATTCTAAGTTTTTTTTTTCTTCAAAAAATAGTTAATATTACATTCACTTTGAAATTACATATTTACAGTACTCCCTCCGTCCCTTATCATAAGACTCTCCAACAAAGTTCAACGGTATTAAGAAAAGTAGTTGTAGTAATTAATTTGTCAAAGAGTTAATTTTTACATACTGATCCCTATAATTATTGATATCATGAGAGAGGGAGGGAGAGAGAGAAGAATATATGTTTCTCAATGGTACTTTAAACAGGTGTATTTTTGTAAATAAATCATTAATGCATGTAGAATTTTGAAAAGGATCTTATATTAAGGGACAAAAAAAAGTGGAAAAGGGTCGTATAATTAGAGGCGGAGAGAGTAACATAAAGTTCTAAAAAGAACACTTAAAAATGAACTGAGGAGTAGTCTTTAACGAATTTAAAAATAATACTATAGAAAGATCGAGATGCTTGATGTAGAAGAAACCAATGGCCTATTGGAAGTAAAAGTAGATTAGGAAAAGTCCTCACATTTAAGAACGAAAACTCAAATTTAATTTGTAGAAGATGATTATCAGCCAAGATAACATATTCATCAGTAGCAAGCAATTGTCAGCTATGGTATCAAATGGGAAAGGATTTCGTTGAAAGAATAAGTGAATTATCAGTTATATTGTTTACCAAAAGGTCCAAAACAAACCAACAAACAATAGCATAAATCAGTACCTGCTTGAACCTCTCCTTTTTCCTCTCAGCCTGCACAAGAATATTCGCTGTTAGATGTCAGGGGGAAAGCATAATCATTAATAAACTCTAAATCTGAAAATGCAAAGGGCTGCAGGAGCATGAGACAGAAGTTGTAACCAACAGTGCTACAAGAAACATTCCAAATATAAACAAACAAGCAATAAAAACAAGCACAGTAGCATGTGTTAGGAGAACAAAAAAGGAACTTTGTGGCTCAGACACAAATAGAATGAGATTTTGGGACTGAATTCTATTAGACCGTTATGGAAATTACCCACGTAAAACTAATTGTACAATCAAAGGAGAAAACATTGATTTCATTGTTTAAAAAAAACAGAAGGATTTTGATAATGGACGACATTGGTTAAGCACTTCTGTTAACAGACACAACTTGAGTGCACCGATTATAATTTAGACCCTTAACCAGCAGACGAATGTTTCAAGTTCAGCACAGACCTAAAAGAATTTTTGCCTTGTAGCATTAACCGCAGCAAAAAGCAAGCAGCTAATGAAAAGTGTGGATTGAATTAATCATCATTTTAGTCTTCCCAATCGTAAGCATCCGACAATATAGTCCCTAATTTATGAAATGTCAAAATTATCCCTTAAATTGAAAACTGCCAAACAACTTTGTCCCTCTGTCATGAAAAATCATCACTTTCTAAACTATCATCAATAGGGGAATCCAAATTAATTGACAGCAATCTCTTAGTTCTTAATTGCACCCTAACCCTACTTTAAATCCTACCGAAACCAAAGTTTAAATAGAGATATTCATTAAATCCACAGACCATCATCAATTCCAAAGACGATTTAACCATTTCGGAAATTTACTATAATAAATAGCTCAATTTCTACAATATCGATGATCAAAACCGCAACTCACTCATTGCTAATTTATAAAAAATTGCGGAAAGTGCAAGTATACATCACCTTTTCTTTCATCAACTTGTCATTTTCCTCCTCTAGCTTCACCGCCAATGACTCCAATTCCACTTGATAAGCCTAAAATCACACAAAACCAAAACAAAAGTCAAAAACTCACATCACAAAAACAAAAGCACATATCATGTAGCACCAACACATTTGAGCAAAGACGTGTCCGATATCCGACAAGAGTTTTAGTCCAACGCAAGTGTAGTGTCCGGTGTCATTGCCTGTGCAAGTGTATCATAACATATCAGACACAAAAACAATCAATACCTGCTTGCGTTCCCTAGACCTAGCAGCAGATTCTCTATTCTTAATCATTCTCCTCTGTCTCTGCTGAGCAGCCTTATCCAACTGCTCCATAACAGGCCGTCCTCTCTTCCCCCTCCCTCCACCTTCAACCATTTCCACCCCATTCACATTCCCATTCCCATTCCCATTCCCATTCCCAAACCCTATCACCGAACCATCAACGTTATCAATTCCCTGAAAACTCGAATCCAACGAAAACATACCACTACCACTAAGCGTCTCCGATGACGGTATCGTCAACTTAACATCCTCACCCTCCTCCTCATCCTCAACAGCACCAGCTTTCACAAGAAAATCCTCCAGCGTCATCATCTCATCGGAGATCTCTTCTTTACACTCCCTATCTCCGGAGATCACATCGCCAGCGACAATCTCTCGCCAGACATCGTCGACGGTTCGAGGAGTGGCGACGGCGTCGGCGAGGGAGATTTGATCGTCGAGGAAATTGGTAGTAGTGAAGTGAGGTTTCGGAGATGGAGAAGAAGGTGGATCGGAAGAAGGCATGAGCTTAGAAGAAGCCATGAGCTTAGATCTAGAATTAGGGTTTTTGAAATTGGGATTGTGATTTTGGATTTGCTTTGAGTTTTGAGCTGATGATGATTCTGACAGTGTAGAAGCTGCAGACTGACAATCCCAACTACCTCTTAACACTCGCCACTTGTCTCAATTCTGTTTTCTTAACACTACATTCATTATTAATTAACTTTCGGTAAACGGCAGTCTCTATGTGCGACACCAACAATTTTATTTAAGAAATTTATTAAACATTTTATTTTCTTCTACAATCAATGTTAAACAAAAAGTTATTTTTGTGCTTAAATAAAGTATTAGATTTTTTTCTTAACAAAAAAATTAAAAAGTATAAGAATTTTAATTTTTCTCATATTTTTTGCTTTCAAATTTGCTTAATCTCTTGAACAAATATTAAGTCAAACACAATATAATTATAATTGAAGTTTTTATTTTAGGGAGCAATATCAAACACATTAATATAAGATGAGAAGTTTTAGCAGCATGTTTTTTTTTGACACGAATTCTTTTGATTTGTTAACATTTACATGATTCACCAAACCACAACTCAAGAACGCTTAGATGAGATGGAACATGTCTTTTCTAACTTAACCAAGGTTCTGGGTTCGAATCCAGCCTTGCGCATACAGCAGCATTAAAACATTTAGCGAGAGTCCGCGGCCCATTTAGGACCTATAATGCTCAAGGAATTAGTCTCTGCAGTTGCGCGTAGAATATATCCGGTTTACACCTAAAAAAATCCACCAAACCACATGGATTCTATATAAATTTGATAGAATTTATGTGATTTTAACTCATTAAATACCAAATAGAATGTGTTGTAAACTTGTACCCAAAAAAAAAGAATGTGTTGTAAACTATATGTATTAAAAGTGTGTTGAGAACATGATTATGTACATGATTTATAGTTTAACCACGTTATTTACTATATTTATTTAATCCCTTCGTTTCGTTATTTTGTACATGATTTATAGGTTGATCATGTTATTTATTGTATTTGTTTAAACCTTTTGGGAATTTTAGGAATTGTTTAATCCACTTGTTTCCTTCCAAGTGTCTTGTTTAATTTGCGCATATTTCTTCCAAATCATTGTTAACTTCAACGATGAAATACCTCGTATAATTGATTTTTTTTATACAAAGCAAACAAACAAAAAGGAAACAAAAGAGGTAGGAAAAGTAAACTAAACTCACAGGAACAAAGTTCGTAAGGCATCTATCCTCAACAACGGACGGAGATCATCAGGCGGTTGCGGGTGCTCTAGAAAAATATCATCAGAGGACGCTCCTAGCTTTGCCATAAAATTGGTACACCGATTGCCTTCGCGGAGATTCTGATGTAATGAAACATTAGTCTGAGCTAGCAGCACTTTAATCTCATGAATAAGCACCGCATAAACATGGTAAGTGGAACAGGCTTCTATGATGGTATCAATGGCAAGAATAGAGTCTGAATAGCACGCCAAAGGAGAAATTCCAAGGTCTTTTGTTGAGCGCAATCCGAAGTAAATAGCAGATAACTCAGCTTGTAGGATGTCTGTAGATGCCGGAAGAAAACCTGAGAAGCCATAAATATAGTAGCCATCACTGTTGCGAATCAATCCGCCAAAACCTGCTCTAGGTGGGGTGCCGAGACAGCTCCCATCTACATTGAGAATGTTGCATTCGAAGTTGTTGTTATTCCACAGTACATGTCGATCCATATGGGCTGTCTGAGAAGGAGGAAACGCTTTTGTAATGCTCTCTGATGAACTCTGGACGTTCGCTGCCACTCTAAGGACCGACATCTGCTCATTCTTTATGCATAGAGTTTATGCGCATCCAAACCCACCATAGACCAGCAGTGAATGTTGTATTGTGAGGACCTTTCGTGCCTTCTTTGATCCAGGCAGCTACACCCTCCGTTGCGAAGAAACTTGTGTCGTTAAAGCCAATGTGCTGCCAAACGTCCCTGGAAAAACAGCAATCACGCATACAATGGAAGAAAGTTTCATTCTGTAAACAGCACCTAGAACAAGTTGACGAAGGAGCAATGCTTCAGTGATTTAACAATGCTAAAGTAGGAACAACATTGTTGTAAGCGAGCCATATGAGAAATTTATATTTTTCTAAAACTTTGAGCCTCCAAGTCCAAGACCAAGAGTGATTTGAATTGTTTGTTGAACCAATTTTAGAAAGAAGCCATTTATACCCACTTTTTGTTGTATAAACACCATTCTTGTGTTGAGACCAAATAAAAGCATCTTCAATCTCGTCGTTGAACATGAGGGAAGCCGTATAATTGGTTTTAAAATCCACTGTAATTTGGTCAAAACAATTATTTACGTTAAAATGTTTTGTAAATATTGTTATATTAACTTATTTAAAATATATATATTATAATATTAATCCATCAGTATTAATTACTTATTATCATATTAATCATGTAAGTATTTGTCGCCGTACCATTCCATATTCGAAAAGAGTTAATGTCAGCATTAAGAAACTATCTTACCGTTAAAAACTATTTCGAGTAACGAAGTGTACAATCAAATACTATCTTGAAATTTTGACACATTGAAATACTATTCTAACTAATCGTTACATATTTTGCTACCAAAATTACTATTACCCCGTTTAATAATTACTAACATGCATAAGAACATGTCAAAATTTTCAACTTTTTCTAGATGAAAACCATAGTCGGCCTTTATCACGGTGAAAATTATACTTTTTTTTAAAGGAGTATGCTTATATCATTTCATTAATAATAAAAGAGTTAGTACAACAAAATACATGATAATAAGTAGTGACATTTGTTGATAATGCGACAACGCTTGCAAATGTGTAAGCCCGCTCGTTTGTCTGTCTCTTGTTGAACTCAGCCTTAAAATTGACGAAATAAGTGGTAAAAAGACTCATTTCTTGTGTCATTGCAACGTGCCATTGTGACTAACAAAAAACTATGTTAACCTCAAGTGTCATTGTGATGACACTGTTTCAAGTGCGGACGCTATGCTCAAGACCACCATTAGGATACTTTTTTGTTAGTAATAATAGGTTATTCTCAAGTAAAAATCTTTTTGTTTCTTCGTTCTCTTGGGGAAATAAGTAGTAAAAAGACTCCTTTCTTGTGTCATCGCAATGTGCCATTATGACTAACAAAAAATTATTACGTTAACCTCAAGTGTCATTGTGATGACATTGTTTCAAGTGCAGACACTATGCTCAAAACCACCATTAGGATACTTTTTTGTTAGTCATAATAGGTTATTCACAAGTAAAAGTCTTTTTGTTTCTTCATTCTCTTGGGGAAATAAGTAGTAAAAAGACTCCTTTCTTGTATCATGCTCAAGACCACTATGGCTTCGGATTTTAGTGGACAAAAACCTATTTAAACAATCCAAAAAAAAATAAAATTAATTTTTTCCGTTAACACTATAACATTTAAAATAATAAAATAAATTCTACCAAAAAAAATAAAAATAAAAATATAATAATAATATGAAAATGAAAAAAATAGCAGAAGTTGTGTTTACACAAGACTCAAGAGCCATAGTCTATTATATCGCCCCCTTTAAAAATATTACATATTGGCCGGACAGTTTATAAATTTTACACCTATTATTCTCACTCAATGACTCGAACAACAACAAGGGAAGAATATCAAATACCCCGTAGAATAAAGAATATCTTATTTCCTTAAGGTCCATTCGATGCATATAATATAATAAAAATATTGTTTCGAAATAAAAAATATAATAAAAATATGACATGATAAAAAGTGAAATAAAGATAAAGTAGGAATGTGGTAGAATAGACAATTATTCATCATATTTTTGGTACACAGATGATAAGAAATATAATAGTGTTACTTTATCAAAATTATAAGAAATATGATTACATGATAAAACTAGTTTCAATTATTTTGAGAGAAAAACTAGTTTCAATTTTAAAACCAATCAAAACCGATAAATTTGTTACAAGATTATTCTTTTTGAATGAGATATATAGTTTTAAGATTATCCGAGCTGGTAATTTCAATTCTCAATAACCTGTTTCATGATTTATACAAGTTATTTTGTGAAAAAGAAATGATTATACGAGTTACATTCAAAAACCATCTGGCAGGTAATTGAAGACTTCACTTAATTAAATCAAACATAATTGTATTGATTTGGGACATACTAGTTGAAACTTGAAACTGAGAGACACCGTAGGAAAATTCCTTCTTTCAACGTGACATTTTTTTTTCAACAATAAAATTGGGTTTCTTGTTTCAATATGACATGTGTTTTTTTTTTTCTTTCAATCAATTGTTTAATGAAAGATGTTATTTCGTTAGAAAAATAACATCAAAAAAATTTTAAGACACAGTTGACAAGTTTTAATTGCATGATTTATTTGTTTATTTTTTATTTTTCAGCCACTCTTCTTAAATTGTGGCAAATAATATATTGTAATTGACTATTATTTATTCTTGAAATTTTTTTAATATTTTTTTTCTACAGATATAACGTTGCTTTTGTTTAATTGATGGAGATGTAATACGTGGTGTGACGAAGATGAAGCACGAGGCACACGAGAGAAGGAATTTTTGGGAGTGGACAGGATGGCGAGAGGAAGATACCCGTGACCTGATATCATATTAAGTTGCCAATCCAAAAAAAAAAACTAAGAATTATAAAAACAATGGATGAATAATATAAAATTAGAAATGCGTTTAATTTATATTTTGTATCAGCGTATCAAAGAATGGATTTTTTTACACAAGTCAAAATGATATATATTAACAATAACGGTGCAAATCCGCGCACAAGGCGTGCAAAGGAAAGCACCGTTCAAAGAGCATCAAAGAACGGATTGAATCATGATATAATAATCTCATCATATATACTTGTATTTGCAAAAAAGTACGAGTAATGAATACTAGGGTTTGTTTCGTATTCTAGGGTTTAAACTGATTATTGGATCCCTTTAGAATGCTATAAAGGGAGGTATTTATATCATGCTATGAGCTTGAGTTTTGGTTGCTTAACCTCCAAGTAATAGGGGTATTTATGATATTTAGGCAATTTCTAGATAATTCTAGAAGCTATTGAGGCGGCGCCCTGAATAAGGCGCGCCCTAGGCCTTGGAGCCCTTTTGGAGGGCGCTAAAGCTTCCTCAGAGAGCCTAAAATCCCTTCTAGAGGTCATTCAAATCCTTAGAAATATTATGACGGTCCAATACTATATTATATATTCTTATTATATTAATTAAATCCTCAGCGATATACATGGACTATTCAACTATTATTTTTCAAATTAATTCGTATCATTGTAAATCACTTATAAATTAGACTAAGACTCCGTTAATATTTGTACCGCGACTATTGTGAATATGTTAAATATTTGTACTGCTTATGTTTATGGAAACAAAATCTATCTCTTTATTTCAAACCTTTATCGTATTTTTGCATATAAATATCATATTAATATTTTTTTGACAAAAAAATTATATTTTTTTTAATAAATCAAAATGATATATTAAACAAATGATCATCTTCCTGGTATAATAAAGGGTTTTGACACCAGTTATAAAAGCTATAATTAAACAATACAACATTGCCTTTAAACCACCAAAAGAAAAGAGGGTTGACATTCTCTAGAAGGATGCGCATGAGAGCTTTGAGTGCCTCGAAATATTCCAGCATTCTTTTCCTTCCAAATTACCCAAGTTGTAACAAACTAAATCAAATGCACAAAAGAGCGTCTAGATTTACCAAAACCCGTAGAGGAACCAAACTGAATAAAGTGATTCAAAATAAGAGGTGGATCTACTGAGTGAACACAAAGTCAATTCCTTACAAACTGCCATAGATGTCTGAAAAAATCACAAGACATAAAGAAATGACGCTCGATTCATGAAGACCGCAACCGCTGGTACAATAATGAGACTCAAGAAGAATGATGTCTCTACGGAACAAAATCGTTTTAGAAGGCAATCTACTGCGAAACAAATGCCATGCGAACACCGAAACCTTCAAAGGAAAATCCTTCCTCCATGAAAGGTTCGCTGGTACATGGTCAGAGATTGACATCGTAACTGTGAGCAAGTGATAGACACCATGGACTGTGTACCCATTTACTACATTAGGGTCCATCTCCAGACATCATCAGTATCAACCTGCAACATAACAGTTAGCAATAAGTTCTTACTCTTCGTTTCTATGTAAAATATTATATTAGCATTGATATTTTAAAAATACTAATGTGTTTTCTTTTTACATATCAAATTATACATCAACTATTGAGAAACAAAGTTGCATATGCATGTCTAATGTTTATAATACATTTCAAGTATTGTCATTGCATATGAATTTTTTTTTTTGTTTTTTGGTTTACAACATTATTTGATAACAAAGTAATTTGCATTTGATATCTTAAAATATTTTACAACATTTTCAATATAATACTTCTATTTTACAATTCATATTGATTTTGAAGAATAGTTTTGTTTCATTTTACTTGATAATCTATGTGACTCGTGTGAATTAACATGTGACTCGTGTGAATTAACATGTCTTTTTATTAGCTTATTTTTTTAGGGTTTAGTAGCTTAGTGACTAGAGCTGACACAATTTAATTGTAAAAAAAATGGAATGTCCAGGATTCAAACCCCAACCTCAATATATAATATACAATATTCTTATCAATTGAGGTAAGCTGGGAGATGTCCTTTACTAGTTAGTCTACGTCTACAATCAAACTGCTTGCATCTATGACATTAAATAGGGGGAAGACACTCTTAAGTCTTAAGAGTTGTGGTGTGGGTCCTTTGATTTTTGTTTGACAAAAATCATATACACGCTGGAGGTTGCAATTTCAGCCAACGAAGCTGTCTCTCACGGCTCATGTGATGTCCACGTTACATCCCGCAATTGTTTGATAAAAATTACTATACTATAATAAAAATAGAGGGACTTACTGACTTTTACTTTTATTTTAATATTTACATATCCTTTTACTCTTAATAAATATTACTAGTACAAAACTTGATTCAAATATTAATATGTAAAGCAAATTGTTTTAACTTAAAATTGAACTCGACTAATCCATTTATATGCGGAGCTTGTCTTAAAAAAAATATTTTTTTTAACTATATGTACAAATATGATGAATATACATGTAATTTTACAAAAAAAATAAATAATATAATTGACAATTTAAAAGAAGTCTATTTTGATAAGGCATAAAAACACTAAAAAATCAGGATTTTGAGACCTGAATCTATGTACACAAGTGTATTACACCAAAGCAAAACAAAGGCAAAACAAACAGAAGCATATTAGAATTCTAGCCTATGACAACAACTTTTATGAGCTTCGGATATACTTTTACAAATATTTTGAATTGCTTTTGATCACACCCTTTTTAGAACGAGTTTGTATGTGCTCACTTTTAGTGCTTTGAATTATTGTATCATTTAGCTTATTAACAAGTTTCTTCTTATTAGACTTCTCCTGCCTTCTTGACATAAAAAGAGTAAATAAACTCCCCTCCTTAGCATCACCTAAGTTGATTTTATGTGCCTCAGAGTTTGTTTCAGGGTCAAAAGTGCTATCAGTAGTATTAGTGTCTTCATCCCCCAAAACTTGCTTAAAGTTTTACCATTCTTCAAACATGCAACATATGTGTTTTTAGGGCCAGCAGTGAATTGCACTTTTCTATTGTCTGGTCCTATAAAAGTGAAACTAATAAATACAAAAAATTAGTTTTATATTTAGAAATGGAAGGAGTAATAATAAATACCTTATTAACTCATGAATTCTCACATGACAGCAAAGATAATATACCTTATTAACTCATGAATTCTCATATGACAACAAAGATAATTTATGTTTGACAATCTTATTTATTTATTTATCAAGTCGATGTTAATTTGGAGAATAATTTTTTTTTTGTCAAGTAGTCTAGTGGTTAGAATTTACCTACCTTTTTTAAAGTGAATAAGTGGGATGTTCAGGGTTCGAACTCTAACTCCTGTATATAACAATGCATGTCGTTGCAAACTAAGATATGCTCACAAGGACATTTGTGGAATTTTTTTTATTAGAACTCATTGAAGTTAACATCAACTTAATTTAAACATTTTTTCATTAATTAATGCATAAACATTTAATATAAATTTCTTAAAATAATAATAATTAAGAGTCATTTTTATTTTGCAATTACAAATTTTTTCTTAAAATTATATAAAAATGGTGGAAGTTATTGCAGCTTTTTTCAGCCATTGATTTGAACAACTACTTCTACTACTTCACCTTGACCTTGCTACTTGAATTGGGTTGTGATGTGAGGCTATAGTTGGAAATTCAAAAAGGTTTGAACTTTCAGTTCACCGAACGTTCTTTGTGTTTCAATGACTGTTGGGTAGTTGTGGATCACTAAATTCTTTGTCTTGTTACTGTTTTCAGAATCAGATTCCAAGGAACTTGTGTTTTGTTCTTTTTGAGGTTGTTGGCAAATTGAGCTGTCAGCTTTTTACTTCTTTTGAGTCTGAAATTCTCAAATTTTTTATATTTGCTGAGTTTTTTTTCTGCTTGCAAATGATTCTTCTGCTGCTGAGAGTTGAAAATAGTGATTATTGTGATGGGTTGTAATGGGATTGAACATTTGTGCAAAGAAGTAGAAGAAGATAAAAAGGGTCTAAGAAAAATGGATGATGATAAGTTGGTTAGTGTGAGAGGTGAAATTATGTCTCAAGAAGATGACGGTTCACCTTCATCTAAGGAGAGGGGAAGCCAATCATCGGAAGTTACTTCTTTGCCACACAGAGGTTTGTGCTCATTAGCTCTGTCTAAATCAGATTTGTCTGGTGTCCAACACATGTTAATGTTAGTGTTAACGTCATATTCGGTGTTTGTGTCGTTGTTTCATAGGTGAAATATGTTTTTCTGCTTTGCATGTATGTAGTTAATAATGAAGAACTAAAACCTTATTGTACATAAAAGCATAGTTCATATTATTAAGTAGTGAAGGACTTTATAGCTCTATCGAATCTTGTGGATTTATTTACCTTATTCTCTGAATTTAAGAAGGAAGAAATGAAGAATGATATGTATGACTGATAGATATGTCATAAGTATATAGGATCAATGTAAAGATTTAGGGGGAAACAATCTGTGCTTTATTTTTTATTTTTCAAAACTCGGTATCCGACAAAAAGACCAACTAATTAGAGGTCCAAGCACACCGTTCACCTTGTGGGGTCCATTTAAAGTCAAAGACTTAGCCCACGTAAATTGGCACATGGGAATCAAACCTGAGACCTTGGGAGCAACACACTCCAAGGTCCCAAGCCAACACCCTTACCAACCCAAATGGGTTACAATTTGTGCTTTATTGAAACTCTTCTTCAAAAGCCTTTATGCTTTATCATTGCTTTGCTGGGTTTAAATTACTTTCCTTCTGTGAAATGCCTTTTCTTTTTCTTAAAGTATATTATACTCTGGATTGCTTTTTAGGTTCACAAGTATAAACCTAAAAAGCCCAATTTTATTGAAATTTTTGTCAACATAAATAGATTTGGTTCTTTGTAAAAATAATTAGGTGTGTGGGTGCTGGAAAATAGTGGCTATAGCGTAGTTGAATTTGAACAAACCGCCATTGTTTTGGGATATGATATTTAGTACAAAATGTTGTCAAATAGTGACTATTGCGGCAGTGTAGCCTTGTAGTGTAGTGGAATTTGAAGAAACCACTATTTTCCGCGATCCACAATTGACAATATTGGGGGTGCATGCTTACATCCTTCCTTTGTTGAATGTTGTTGCTCTTGTTCCTGTGGACTATTGTTTCAAACTTGCCTTTGTTAAGAAATTGATTTCTTATAATTGGTTTCTTAAATTCTGTTCATGAAGGTTTGGAACATTGCACCACAGCTCCTATTGAAACTGAGAGAAACCCACTAATAGCTGAAGACGAGATTATGATTTCTAGATCAATGACAGAAAAGAGAGGGCTTCGAAGGCATGACCTAATATTGGACAGACTGTCAGAGGATGAGAAGGTATATGCAAGTTTCACTGTATATGGATGGCCTAAAATTTCAAGGTTGTGCTTGTGTATATTTGAAAAATGTAGTTGCAGTGCGTCTTTGTAGTTTTGTTATTGAAACTGTGTTCTGTATTGTGATCTATGCATTCTAATTATTCGATCTTTTTGCATGTTCATAACACTTAATTGTTTTGCTTATCAGCAAAAACTGATCGCTAACCTAGTGAAGATACAAAAAGATGGGACTGTTGAAGTTGATATAAAAACGGGTGCTTCAGTTGCTTCAGAGTTGTTAGAGTTCCAATCTTTCGAAGAGTCGATAGCGAGCGGAAATTTAATTATTTCTGATTCAAAAAAATCAATTCCGCGGTTACAAATTGTCATACTTGTGGTTGGAACTAGAGGCGACGTACAACCTTTTGTGGCCATTGCAAAGAGACTTCAGGCATGTTTGAGTATTGCATCTTAAACTAATTGTGATTTTTTACTTAATTTCATGTGCAAGATTTGTGAGTTTTGAGTTAATACATTTTGTTATATGAAAAATCACCGCGACAAATGGTAATATTCATTCTGTATTGCTGATCACTAATTTGCCTTTTGTTCCCTAAATTAACACGGGTTTCAGCTTCTTTCTACTGATATAGCTATAAGACCTGAGCTCGTAAATTAAACTGAATGAAATTGTCGGTTGTATTCTGATTTAATACTAGGCTTCAATGAGAACTTTGTATTACTTTTCCCGGATATCACGTACATCATGTATACATTTCATTTTGTTTACTTAGTTTAGGAAATGTTTTATGCTGTTTGTGATGTATTGGCGTATGTCATATTTGCAATGGTAATAAGAACTTGTGCTTCAAGACCTTAATAGGGTTTCTAAATTTTAGGGAAGGCATATTATGGTGTTCTGTAGTTTTAGACAGCTTTATATTTGTAAGTTGGGGATCCCTAGGCTTTTCCTTATTGACCTGATTGGCGATTGCAGTCACAAGATTTGAACCGAACTATTTGAAGGGATGCAAAATATCGATTTTCAACTACTGTTTATGAAATTTACATTTTGGCAGTCAATTTTGTTGAATTTGTACTTCTATACTTTCATACTTGAACTAATACCAATGTTTACTTGCAGGAATATGGTCATCGCGTTAGGCTAGCAACTCATGCTAATTTCAAGACATTTGTAAGGTCAGCTGGTGTAAATTTCTATCCTCTGGGTGGTGATCCTCGAGTATTGGCAGGATGTAAGAGGTTCCTTTTAATAATTTATTTAGTATTTAATAATCTATTTATATTTTGGCCTACCTGTACTTTGTTTAGCTTGACTGTAGCCAGCCCTCTTTTAGCCGCTTTATATCGGTTCACCTGTTAAATTTGGTGTTCAGGTTAGAAAACATGCTAGAATGCAGTGATATACCATGGTGTTTAATATTACTTAATTTCTCTTGGAGTTTTCTGAAAAGGATGACTAAATGATTTTAAAATTACTTTTCAAGATATATATAATATCTTGTTTTTATACCTCAAGCTATTAGTATAAAATGAATTGTCCAAATTTTCAAGTGTTAATCAGAGGCTCAACAATATAAATAGATACTTCAACATATTTTGTCAGCCTAGAACTGCATACGGACTTACGGCAAATTTGAATTGGATATGGATGCATAATATACTAATCACCAGGCAAAAACAATTAGCTCTTGGAGAATTTGAAATACAATCCAAGCATCTTAAATAACCAAATGTAGTGTAGGGTGAAGAAAATAGAGATAATAGAAATGAATAAAACTCAAACCTAAACATAATGATCCCTTATAAAAACTTCCAAATAACAACAACAAAAGCTTAGGTGGAGTTGGTTACATGAATCTAATGTCTTCATAGTGTCTCGTGTGTTCAATCATCTATCATAACATTCTCATCTCTAGAGCATTTACAAACTTGCGCCTGATCCTTGCATTGTAGATTAAGCTAACTCAGTTTCTCCTATTTTTGTTTTTAAGTATGTCAAAACGATAACATATTTTTGTTTTAAGTTTTAACCATATTCCATTTTCTATCCAACTCATTATATATGCTTAAACTGATAGACTAAATGAGTTATTTGAATAATAGATATGGCAAGGAATAAAGGTCTGATCCCGTCTGGACCGACTGAAATATCTATCCAAAGAAAGCAGCTGAAGGTCATAATCGATTCTCTTCTTCCAGCCTGCACAGCACCTGATTTGGAAACCGGTATTCCCTTCACAGCTCAGGCTATTATTGCAAACCCTCCTGCATATGGTGAGTGATTAGAAGATTATTGTATTGTGTATTTGTATTTCTCCATCCCATCTTACTTGATCAAATAAAAAGTTATTATTGTATATATAAAAATTACACATGGGTGAAAGGCAAATGAGCAACAAGTTGCCCCGCTAAGCCTTTTTGGATGGCAAAACTAATCCTCGTAAACACAACATTCATGGATTAATTGCCAATAGTTCTTTTATAGTTGATTTTTCTTTCAAGGATTGATTGCTAATAGTTCTTTTACTGCAACGTGATTATCATATTGTCATGCTTTGCAAGTATGACATTTGATGATTCTCGTCATACAAATTTTCTTTTCATTTGAGCATTATAGTTTTATTTTTCTTTTTTGTAATGTTTGCAAGTTTTCCAAGGCTCCCAGCACATAATTTTTAATTATATTTTTGATTCCGGCTTGCAGGACATGTACATCTTGCTGAAGCCCTTGGGGTGCCCATTCACATCTTCTTCACAATGCCATGGACGTGAGTTTAATTTGTTATAATAATTTATTCACATTTTTTATGTTAGCAAGAGAAATTTTCATAACAAAATATAAGTTGCTTTCAAAGTCTTGAA
>Ga0099826_10000262_pt1 | contig 23294 bp, 18 predicted proteins | sample Mtrugardesep15_FD_76830 | JGI IMG/M metagenome (GOLD analysis project Ga0099826, IMG submission 76830) | Root nodule microbial communities of legume samples collected from California, USA - M. trunc garden sep15 | ecosystem: Host-associated > Plants > Roots > Nodule | place: USA: California... | reverse complement strand
TCTATAGGCTCTATTTCTACTACACAGCTTTTCATAAATCCTGATTTCCCTGAGGCTCAGACCTTAAGAAACTGGTTTGATCAAGTTGGGAAAGATTCTGCTTCTCTATCCATTTCTAAGGACATCACTCATGGAGGACCCAAAAATGAGATACGCAAAACTGTGTCTCAAATTAAAGATGAAGGTCTAGGGCGTTCAGGCAAGCCAGACTGGATAACAATGAGGGCAACCGTATCATTCATGAGGACCGATCCATTTTGTTACACAGCTTGCCCTCTGATGATTGGAGATCGACCGTGCAATAAGAAAGTGACGAAGTCAGGAGACACAAAATGGCAGTGTGATAGATGCAACCAGGAGTTTGAGGAATGTGATTATCGTTACCTTCTCCAAGCTCAAATCCAGGATCATTCAGGATTAACTTGGGTAACTGCTTTCCAGGAAGCAGGGGAGGAGATTATGGGGTACTCAGCAAAGGATCTGTATGTGTTGAAGTATGAACAGGAGGATGATGAGAAGTTTGGAGATATAATCAAGAGTAGACTCTTCAATGAGTTTGTGTTTAGGCTGAAAATCAAAGAGGAATTATATAATGAGGAACAGAAGGTGAAGATTACAGTAGTTAAGGCAGATAAGGTGAACTATTCTGCAGAGAGTAGGTACATGCTTGATTTGATTTCTAAGTTCTGTAGGCGGTGATTGTAGCTTGGTTGCAGCATTTCATATGATTAGCCATATACATATTGGCATTAGTCTATAAGCTTAACGTAGAATCGACTATCAGTGATTATGGATTATTGCATCATACGTGTAATCACAACACGTTTTTATCAGCTATTATTATTCAACTTACAGTCTGATAGTTTGTTTTAAATTTTGTCAGCTATGAGCCATACATGTTGGCATTAGTATACAAGCTTTACATAGAATTGACTATTAGTGAATATGGATTATTGCGTCATACGTGTAAACTGTAATCACACTACGTTCATCAACCATTATTCTACTTATTTTCTGATCTTATGTTTATATGTTTATACTTCATATTGGATTATTTCAAAATGAAATCTGCCATAAGTCTGCTAGTTGGTTTTGTTCCCATCAGCAGAATCTTGTAATAATCTGTTTCTATGATGTATGAAAATGAACATCTCGTTTAAATAATTGAAAAGCTTCTGCTCAAGTGGAGTTCAAAAGTTAGATATTAGTTAACACACAAGAGACAGTTCAATTCATTACTGAAGAACATTACATATACTGATATACACATCATGATAAGAGAAAGAAAAATAAAGGTCCTGGGTGGCACAACAGAAATTTATCAGCGTCGCTTGACGGGATCGAAATTGGATACAGCGATCACCGCACCAATAATGACGACAACTACAACTCCCCCAGCTGCAATGCTGAGCAAGAAGTTTTTGAGAGAAGGTGAAACGGCCGCTTCAGCCACATCAGGAACCACCATTGAAGCTGTCAATGCTGCCGCTGTGAGCCCCGATACAACTTTCTCCTTCAGGGAAGCCCTAACTTGAAATCTTTCATTGCGTTTCAAAGATTCTGTAGCCTTTGAAGACCGAAGAGGCAGTGGATTGAAGAATGCCTCGGAGCTATTCACCACCCTCTTCTGGCTGGTGTAAGTTAGTGGCATTGCCACTGAAATTGCAGAAGTGGAAGCCATTCCTTTTCTATAGGTTGTTTCTTCTACCCCTGCTAGCTGTTAACTTGCTTGATGCTTGGGTGTATAATGAGAAAATGGGTTTGGTGTGATTTTGTGTTTCGCTTTGAGTGGAAGGGTGGTGGATGCATGCGTGGAATGAGAGGTGGACATTTTGGGCATATTTGCATGCATCTGATGTGGCAGCTTCTCCATTGGAAATTGACAGATAAGGTTATCTCATTGTTCAAATGTTCAATCAACATCTTTTTCTTTTTGGATTTTTCTTTTTCTTTTTTATTAAAGAGGCTCCTTTATTAACTCAACTGCTGAGGTGAAATACCATCAACATCATGTATTACAAAAGTTTGCAAAAAAGTAGGAACACGATCAACTACAGTAGTATGAAAAGGAGCAGAATGCCCACAATAAGCAAGCATATGCACACACCGATTAACCTCTTTGGAGTAAAGCAAATAGAGCTCATCCAATCTCTACTACAAAGCAAACTGACAATTTCATTAAGGAGCAGAATTAAAGGTGTGTGGGTAGTATGACCTTTAATGACCATATGAAAAAGAGCAAGGGAGTCAGTCTAAAAAATGATCTTTGACACCTAAGTCACGAGCAAGATAAACACCACTGCAAATGGTCCAAGACTCGACAAAGATTGAACTATTTGAGCTGATTTCGAAGGATATGCCACCACATACATAGAAAAATTCTTATTGACACAAGTAAATGACGATTTTACCCCCAACGGCAGTTAACCGTTAGTCAGTGCCGGCAGTTAATTGCCGCTGGCTCCGGCAGTTAATTGCCTCTGGCTTTGTTGCTTTTTTATTGTAATTTTACGCGTTTCTGTCGAAAAATTAAAATAAATCGAATCTTATTCAGAATTCTACGAAACTTACAGACCCATTATATATATTTTTTTAGAGCTGTCTGCAAAAAAACAGATCAAAATTCAATTTCTAGGTCGACGTTTAGATGTTTTCGTGTCTTAAATTTTAGGCGCGTTAAAAATTCATATTTAATCCGTCTCTTGTCGAAAAATTCAAATTTTTTGTGGGAGATGTTTTTTTGTTCTAAACATGAGTGCAAAAAAGTGTGAAAAAGTTCAACCTCTAGGACACTTTTCCGGACTCGCAATAAATCGAGACTTAGACGAAATGTTACGAAACTTTATAGACACCTCTATAAAAATACATATAGATAATGTGCAAAGTTTCGTAACATTCCAAATAAGTGTCGATTTTTTTTATTTTTTCAATTGCGATTTTGCGCGTTTCGGTCGAAAAAATAAAAAAAATCGAGACTTATTTGGAATGTTACGAAACTTTTCACATCATCTATATGTATTTTTATAGAGGTGTCTGTAAAGTTTCGTAGAATTATGAATAAGTTTTGATTTATTTTGATTTTTCGACCGAACTGCGTAAAATCATAATAAAAAACAACAAAGTCAGACTGCCTCTGGAGGAGCCAGCGGCAGTTAACTATCGACGCTTAGGCTAACGGTTGTTAACTGCCGCTGAAGATAAAAGCGTCATTTACTTGTGTCAATAAGAAGTTTCCTATGTCAGAAAAGCAATTTTCCTTACCGGCGAAGCACTAGCATGAATATGTGTGAACCATCAAGATTCATTTTCAGTACCCCTGATGGCGGTTTGATCTAGAAAGATATTGGGGCAGTATTCATTTGATTAATAACTTTGCACTAACGAATATTACCCATTTCTGAGTGTTGGTCAAAGATCAGACAAAAGCATTTAAGACCAAGCTATATTTGCAATATCATTAGCCGATAAATTTTATTCGAGCCAAGCCAAAGTTCCCAAACTAAAAAACTTACTACAAAGATCAATTTTAAACATATACTCTCAAAACAGTCTCACATCATCGCAAACTTGCAATCTTTAAACATGTGTGCATAAGGAGCATGAATAAGTTTGAGGGAGTTTTTTTAGCACCAGAATCCCTTATGCCCCCTCAAATAAATTTATTCTCCCTAAAAAAAGAAATTTATTGGTTTCTTGACGTCAAATGTGTGAAAAAACCTTCTAGCAATCCTTCTTCAATGATTTGAGACATAGATTGGAAAAAAAATACACTTTAGGGGTTTGTATGTATGAGTTAAAAAGGGTGATGAATGAATATTGAGGTAGGAGTAGGTCTGATGATTTTGGAAAAATTTCAATCGCAATGGTAGCTAACTACCGTTGAGGAGGTCGACGGGAGTTAACTACCATTATGATCACCGAACGACAGTTAGCTACAGTTGAGAGTAAAATGGTCTTTTCATAGTTAACGGTTTGATAAAATTTTTCTTATTAAAATGGTCAACTGGAAATTTGTTGTTCCCATTAAAATGGTCTTTTCATAGTTAACGGTTTGATAAATTTTTTTCTTATTTATGTGATATGCAGTTTTATTGCGATTCTAATAATAAAAGGGAAATTTTCTACATTGAGTACTTAGCATCAAGTGAGCCTATTTCTTACTGTAAAATAGCCTTGATCTTTTGCTTTTTATAGAGGTGTTGTTTCTTGCGAGACAAAATTTGGGGTAGTAATAATAATAATAATAATAATAATAATAATAATAATGATAGAGCTTACTAGGAGGCAAGTTTATGAGACTATACCAAGTTGTATTCATGATTATATTTTTTTTTTTGTACAAGTTGTATTCATGATTTTATTCTTAATGAAATGATAAGTTTGCTTGCCTAGAAAAACAATTCAATTTCTCCAAGTAGCATAAATCTCTATTTATTTTTTTACATAAACCATAAATCTCTATTCTGACTTCATATTCAATACTTGTTTTACATTTATGAACAAATCTTATAGCATTCAAATAGAATCTATAGAAGAAATTGAATATATCTAAAGCATTAGTGTTTATTACATTTGTTATTTTTGCTGTTTTTTTTAGTCCTCACAGACATAAAGATAGGTTATGGTAAATAAAGATTATTTTGATTGAAACAAATTTAAAGAAACAAAAGTAATATTTATACCACGGGATACCAATTATTTCATCTCATATACTTTACTTTTATATATTACAGTCTATTCAACCCGTGCGGCGCACAGGTCAACAATCTAGTCCTTTATTATAAACGCCAATCCTGCCATGCTGGCATTGTTGCCCTAATTTCATGCGTTTTTCCCTCCCTAACATCGTATTAATTGCTCTCTAATCTGCCAACTGCCCACTCAATCCTATCCATTGATTATATGACCTTTCAGTTACCTCTTTCAACCAATCAATTCCTTCTCTTATACACTATTCCCTTTATATAAACCCTTGCATGCTCAAAATATGTACTGCCTTATCGTTTACATCCATCACTTCATCATGGAAAGTGACGCACAAACACTCCTAGCATTGCATTGTTTGAAGGGTACATATCACACATAGAAAAATTTCCATGTTTATTCTTCTTTCTCAATCAGTTAGGTTTTGATTCATATAGATTATACATGGTTGACTAAACTAACTTTCTGTGTAATTTTTGCTTTCCACAGCTCCGCTTGATCCAAATCCAATAACTGATTTGGAAAAATTTGTTAACAACTTGCGAGTTCAATATAGAACTCTTAGCCTTGAGTTCCGTGTAACCGATGTGACTGTTAATCCTGGTATTTCGTTTTCTTCTGTTATTATTTAGAAGCTTACTGATTTCGAAATTTGTTTTGCAGGGTGCACTTCAGTTGCCTAAAACCTTTGTTGCTGATTTTGGGGCTCAGTTGGGTGACTTCACAACGTTTATCGATCCAAACAACAATATGTTCGAGGTTTTGGTTGAAAGAATAAGTGGTACTGTATTTTTTACTACTGGATTCAATGCAATTCGTGACTTTTACGATGTCCGTTGCGGTGGAACAACTTTCATGGTCTTTACAGGATCTTGACAGTTTGGGATCAACGTTATTAATCGATCTGGGCGTGTTGTGAATCCTCCTCTTTTTATTCCTCAAATGAAGTTTGAAATTGAGAAAACTATTATCCCAACTTTTGTGTATGAAGGTCTACCAGTCACAAGCGAAATTCTCTCATTCCAACATGATGAAAGTAATTTCCAAATTGTTTGGGACAAAGTGTTAACCGAGTTTGATGTGAATTCTGGATTTCTGGTATGAAAATCTGATATTACATTACTAATTTTATGCAGTTTTTTAGACTCAATTATTTTCTTCGCGTTTAACATATATAATGCAATGCATATGCTGATTTACAAGGGACTATGTGAGTTAACTATTGGGAAAAGGACAACTTCTTTAACTATGCTTGACGATTGTGGAAACACTTGGAATTGCATCACCATCTTTGGAACCAGGCCACATCACCACATCAAGCTTGGAGGAGGATGGAAAAGGATGGTCCTTGCGCGCAGACTGAAGGAAGGTGACATGGTTAAGGTTGGGTTTCCACATGCTGGCAAGAATGACACAATCTTCATTCAAGTGAAACGTCCAGTTGTTGTGTGATTTTGATTAAGGGCATTTGGATCGTAGGGAGTTTCATTTTTAGGGTTTAAGTTTTTATTTCCAATTTGTGTTTTTTATCTTTATCATCTAGTTTTATCTTTATTATGTTCAAGAAGTTCATCTTATGTAGTATGTTTCGAACGTAATGAAATTTGTCTTCTTTTAATCATTCTTCAAATTGATGTTCATGTTACTGTTACTGTGCGAAATTGTTCTTCATAGTCCATGCAAAAATACAAATAATAAAGATATTCTTTCACAATGAACTCTTCTAAAATAACTATAAATTTTATTTGAAAATCCTAATCTGAACTATTCATGCTGATCTCACATTAAGTTCACCCTTTGTATTGTTTCAACCATTAATGGTGAACTAATTTCAACTGACTCAATTATTGGCCAAACACAAATAAACCAAGCAATTTAAATCACTGACGATATATAAAGAAATAACGATGTCCAATCTTGCAACTAGTATGTTGAATCCATAAAATTAAACAGACTGCTTATCAAACAGAACATTGTTCCTTCTACCATGCCTCAACAAAGTCAATTTTCAAAAATATAAATAAGTGTTTTTCATATGTGATTCTTGATTTCCAGTAAATTTGATTCAGTAATTTTAAAAATGTGCATTGTTTATATAAGTCGATTTTATATTATTTAAAGTTTCCACAGATCATATGTCAAGATCAAATAAACCAAGCCACACATTTATCTATTCTCTATCTTTTTTTTAGTGATACAATTCCATGAGATTTTGATAGTCACGTTCATTTAAATATAGAAAGGATGTTAATTCTCATTTTGTATTCTTACAAGTATAGTTAGTATATAGATAGTTACATGAAGAAATAAATAAGGGTGCAGCTGCTTTGTTTATTAATTGAACCCATTAGTGTAACTTTCGAAATGTTGTTAATTGTCATTTTATAGTTTTATGTGTATAGTTGGTATATAGATAGTCATCTATATCAATGCAGATATGTGCAGGTGCTTGGTTTATTTAATGCACACCTATGAAGCTTCAAAGGGTCATCATTTATGTATTAATGGTTATGTGTCCCAACCTAAAGGTGCCAATATTCACGTTCATGTTGTAGTATAAACGTTATATGTTTTGAGCAGGCAAATTTGCACAGTTTGTTATGCATTCATAAATTTGGCATGTTTTTGGAACGGCTGTTCACTTTCCACCAATCATTCTTCCAACGTGGGAGTAGTGTTTAATGTCCATGCATGCTGTATTGCATATTTCAAAACAAGAAGCAGACAAGTAGTCCCTTTATTTAATGAATAACTTGCCCACAACTTACTTTAAGTTTAACTATATAAGTGGCACTTAACATTTGGTAACACACCTTTTCTATCGATAGAGAACACGACAACTTCTTAAGATTTGCGAACATTTCTAAGATGGCAAACATTTTCATCCCTATTTCAGCCGTTTCAGGTGGGAAAAAGGATTTGAAACTGATTGTACGTGTGGCCCATATTTGGCTAATCCGTGATAAGGGTAATCAAGACGATATAATTTTCATGAACATGATGTTGGTTGATGAGAAGGTATGTTGTCCAGCTTTACTGTATAATTTTTCCTCAGTTATGCATGATAGCCCCTCAGATTTTTTCCTACACTGACTTACCAATTTTTTTAATGTTTTAGCGGGAAGAATCCATGCCGCTGTTCGCAAACACCTGGTGCCAGATATCAGAAGAATGGTTGAAGAAGGGGGAACTTATCAACTGGAAAATGTACTGGTAGGATTTAATGAGGGGAAGTACAAACTCTTGCCTCACAAGCACAAGCTTACCATGATGGGAAATTCAAGGTTTACCAAGGTGAATGCGAACAATATCCCTCGGAACGTGTTTGAGTTCATGTCCTTTAAAGACATTTTGCTTTCTCAAGAGGAGGATAAGGTTGCTGGTATGTTATAATCACCTTACTTAAACATATTGTTTGCATTATTTGGTAAGGTAAATGGTATTGCTGTGTTTCGAATTTTTAGATGTAATTGAACATGTTGTCGAAAGAGATAGTTTAAGGGAAACCGAGAAGAATGGAAGGAAAAGCAAAGTTATTGATCTTACATTAGAAGATTTGGAGTAAGTTATTCATTGTTGATGAAACTATCCTTTTTAGAAACACTATATACAATTTAGTTTAAAAAAGTTAATATGATTCCTTAAATATGTTGCAGGCGCACTAGGATCCATTGCTCACTATAGGGTGATTTTGCAACTGATATCAAACAGTTTTTTACCACTCATAATACCTCCAAGCCTGTTGTTTTGATTCTACAGTTTGGCAGATTGAGAAAGTATATGAGTAATTTCATTACTTAGATGTGCTTAATAGTGTAATCTACACACCGTTATTTAGGAATTTTAATTTTATTAACTGATGGAAAAACATAACAGGTGTCATGGGTGTGGCCAATTCTTTTTTCAGCTCTAAGGTTATCATGAATGGTGATCTTCTTGAAGTTGAAGATTACATTAAGAAGTATGCACTAATATATAATTTGGAAATTATATTAAATTTTATACGTTTGTAATTAACTAACGGTTCTTGATCCGAAAAATAATAATCGACAGGATGGATGAAGGTGATGTTGAACTAACGCAAGGTGTTAGTCAAATGTCCTCATACAGTGCACGTCCAGTTGCTGAGGAGTTGCTTGATACCTCTAGAATGAGAATTGAGGATTTGATTGAGGCACGATCGGTAATGTGCTGGTTTTACATCCAAATATTAGTTTAGATTAAAATCAATACGTGCCTTGATTATATTGTACTTAAACAAACTGATCATTTGTAATGGCTGATTATATTAGGCATGTAATGGATCAGTCCTTGCTACCATATGCGAGATTGAGACTGGTTTGGAATGGTTTTTCCGTTCATGTACACAGTGTGCGTCATTAGTTACTATGGTTGATGGAAAACTGTCCTACAAAAGGTGCAGGGAATGCAAAAGCGCTGTTCCAAGGTAATGATAATTTTTTACTCAATTGTTTGGATATCAAAGCAAAATTAAATGTACACATATAGCTAATATTATACTTAATCCGCTTCAGGTTCAAGCTGCACCTTATTTTGATGGATGACACTGGGTCAACAACATTTGTCCTCTTTGATCGTAATGTCACCCAGTTCATTGGTGAAGAAGCCAATAAGGTTCTTTGAATTGCATTTTTTATTTTAAGTTCTTTTATATTGGCCACGTAAATACAAAGCATCAAAATTAAGCATAATATTTAATCGCAGCCTGACAACAAAAATGAGTATCCTCTTGAATTCAACTTTTTTGTTGACAAGCAAATCTTGTTTAAAGTGGAAGTTAGTGACGACAATGTCAATAGGAAGTGGCGGAATTATGGTGTCAAAAGGGCCACTGATGATGTTGAAGTCATCAATGAGTTCATCAAGAAGTATAAAACTGAGGTGATTTTTGTGCCTATTAAATTAGACAAACAATATGTAAAGGAAAATTAACACACTTCAAATTGGAATTGACAGGGTTTTAATGAGGGTTATGCAGTTGATAGTGGAAAACAGGTGGTTGTTCCTCTTGGCCATGAAGCTAATACGGTGGTGATAATTTGATATGCAAATTACTTTTTTGGCTTTTTTTTAACATAAATAGATACATCTATATGACATGCCTTTATTTTTTTTTGTGTAGGATTTGTTGGAGTTGGGTGATTCCTACAGCAATTCTAACAATGTAGACACTCTGTCTACCAAAACTGGAACAAAGAGATTGTCTGATGGGAATGATTCAGTTGCACTTAGTGGAATTGAAATCGGAGAGCAATCTATCACCAAGCCAACTAAAATGGTTCGTGTAAAAATTGAACCTACCGACAAAAAATGAGTTTGCAGTTCATGATTAATACATTAACGCGTTCAAGGATTATTGGCATGTACGATCCATAGTTGATCTTCGCCTATGATGTTGGAAGTCTTATTAAATTTGTCATTTGAAACTACCTCATGCAGGTAAATTATTTTTTTAAATACGACATAATGATTGGTATGATCCACTAAAGTACACTTGGTGTACAGAAAGATTAATAAATATAACCAAACAAGTTTGTTAAAAGCAAATTGTGTTTCCCTACTTCTTTTTTTATTGTTGAAGCCATTGCATCACATTGGTAATAAATGGTTAAGCATCACGTTTAGTGGATTTGAAAGACCAACCGATGAAATAAATCAATGGTGCAATAACAAAATTAATGCAGTACATGCTCAACTAACGTTATTTTATTATTGACAGTAAAAGTCTTTGGAATTGGAAAGGGCAGAATGCATGACACTGCAACCAACGTGTTTTCAATGCATTTTTGGCTGCAATGAATATTATTTATTTCTACAACAAGTTAATGGTGATTGCTATGTAAGAGGTTATATATATGATTGTATTATCCTTAACAAATCTCCTAAACTGTTTTCCTATTTAATTGCTATAAAATAGCGTTCCATTTTCTCAACAGTTTAGGTTGTTACTGCTTTTGGAATCTTCCATATATATATATAGCAAAGCCATATTTAATGTTAGTACGGAAATGGGATCGTACATGACTTTTATGTTTGATATATGTTTACAAACCAGGAATACTTGCTATTAGGCACATCTCTCACAAAGGAGATTGGTAATGAGTTGAATCGATATGTGACTTTGATCGATTCAGCCCTCAATCAATTTGAGGTTGTAGTGGATAAATACTTTGACAAGTTGTGTTTCACTCATGGTTTACAAGAAATTAACAAGACATATCAGTTAGAACGTGGCGGATGGATGTCCTTGATCCATGTTCTACCTCAACTGTTTGTCATTCGGGTTCACGACCGCCATGACTATGAGATTAAATATCCTACCTATCATCCTTCCTTGATTTAAGACTAGATCGTTCAATCTACGGTCCAGATGCAACACCTGGAGATGTCTAAATTAAGTTGTCGATGCTTTACCGCCATGGCTGGAACTGCTTAAAATTTAGTGTCACCAAATGGTTGACACTTGTTGATGTAACATCTGATCATCTGGTATAGGTCCATTTTTTATTTAGTTTTGCCTATATATAATTTGTTTATCTATAATGTCGATTTTGTGTTTAAGCTTACCCATGTCTGCTTTTTTTTTCATAGACTTTTGCTTATGATAAAGTATTTGATACCATCGTCCACAAGGATTGCAAAGAAATCGGTATTATCGATGATACAGGGCATTATTGGCTGTTCAACGTCGAAGTTCTGCTTGACAAGGACAAAATCAAGTTTAGAGGAGATTGGAAACTTTTTTGCAACGCAAGGAAGCTTTACGAGTGGAAGGCAATCAGGCTTGGAGCAAAAGGATTGGGTCACAAGGTGCTGCTATATTGCACATTTGATTTCTAATTAGATGTTTGTTTAAATTTAGTTCTATCAATGGTCATGTAGTTATTTGTAATGTGTTAACTTTCTGTTTCAATTTCAATTCCTATCGACTGCTTATATTATGCACCAAAGTTCTAGAAAACAATGCTTCTCAATGTTTATCAAAATTTTTTCCTTATCTCAATGTTGTTATCGTCATATAGTTAAAACTCAACCTCAATCAATAAAATCATCAGGTATTACACGATATTTATATTTGTCAACTTTAAGTGACAATTATAATAATCATATCATGGTGGTGAATAGTTTCACAAAAGGTTATTTAGGTATAAACAATGTGTTTTTTGTCATTAAATATATATATAGTAAGTGGCGTTTTGATTTTTTTTTTTTATATAGAAAACGGATGTGTATTTGAATTCATAAACTTATCTTTAAATAAAGCAATGCCACATAAAGTTAACTTAAGCTAAATCTAAGAGAACTAATTTCCCACTACTCTAATTAATAGCATAAGCATATGGTGACAAATGATTGGTGTGAATTTAGGTGCTCAACAACATAAGTTACTAATAGCAGAAAAATCTGCATGAATTATGCTTAATGTTTCCACGCTCAAATGGAATTCTAAAAGGTTAACCAAACATGATATGCAAAGGTCAATCAGATTTCTCATTTGAATAAGATAATTAGTGGCTGAAGGTTGTCCTTAAATGAACACATGTTTGGACAGTTATGTGTGTACTTAATGATTATGGCATGCAAATTTTTAAGTTATCTATAAAGTTAACATTTATTAGATTAGAATACAAATAGTTATGATTTATGATTTAATCTATGCATTAGTATAGCATCATACTTGACCGTAGAGTTCAATTACACTACAATTAACCAAAGACTTTTAATGCATAGCAATATCTGCAGGCCGTATTTTGTATCAACATAAATGATTACACAAACTCTACACTTGCTAATTAACAATCCTGCAGTCGAGACATGTAACATCAATTGAGAAATTTGTCTTCAAGCTACTGTAAACAATGGAACCAGCAAAGAAACGAACCAAAGTCTCAAGAACATCAGTTCTGGATAGGCACAAAATCATCAACACATCAACAAGAACTCCATTCACTGATATCACAAATGGTAAGATGTCTAACACTAATGTTTCTGCTATAATGTTTATATAACAATTCCTCTTAGCGTATATTGTTCTTATCATAAGTGCGTTTCCATTTAGTTGTGAATCAATCTAGGACCAACATCAAGTCGACCCTTCTAGGACCCGGAAGGCATGTCGTAAAGAACACTAAGCTGCAACCTACTAAGCAGACCAACAAGGAAGCATTCAGACTGATATGCAAAGAAAATGGTGAAGAGTGTGACATTCCAAGTAACTCAAGTAAGATACACTATGTTTAAATGCTTTCAATTTTTGATATTGGAGTGTTTTAGTTAGTGCTTTTGCAATACATAAAAGAAACTCAAACAATATATTTCTGATAAAATTCAATCCATTTTATCAAATTTTCAAGTACTAGAAGATGTCGGTGAAGAGGTAAATAGTCTAGACGTCGTTCATTTAACGAATGAACGAAGTATTGATGTTGAAATGCATGATGCATCAGGTACACATTGTTTGTAACAAAAGATAGCATAAATTGTTCTCCACCTAAATAAAATCAAATATAACATTTTTCACTAATTTTTTGACAGATGGAGTCATTCAATACGTGCATTTCGGTCTGCTGGAACATGAATACCCAAAATGCAAAGCAAAAATGTGATACGGTGAACGAGTACAAAAAGATTATAACGCAAGGAAACCAAAATTTGGAATGTGTTGTAGGCAAGGAAGAGTTACAATTTCACATAATCCACCTTTACCTGAGTCGTTAAAGGATTTGTACTACAAGAATGATAAAAGAAGCAAATTTTTTATGGAAAATATTAGATCATTTAATTCTATGTTTGCGTTCACATCAATGGGTGGAGAAATTAACTACAAGATCAACAAGGGAAAAGCTCTGCCTACCTTTGTTATGAATGGAGAGAATTATCACTAAATTGGTAGTCTATTGCCGATGCCAGGAAAACAACTGAAGTTTGCTCAATTATACATTTACGACACCGACAACGAGATTAAAAATAGAATGGCGGTTGTAAAGTAAGTTTCTTGCCATCAGTCTAATTTAATTTAAATCACTAATTATGTAACTGCTATGGATATTCATATACCATCTGCCTTTCGACTAACATATAATATATGATGACTTAACTTTATCAGGATGACAGATGACAATGCATCTTTGAATTCATCTATAGTGGAGGAATTGATGGAAATACTTGATGACTGTAATCCATATGTCAAAACATACAGGACTGTTAGGGACAAACTAAAAGAGAACAATTCACCTACAATTCAACTAAGATTATTAGGCAAGAGGAATCGTGATGGTAGGAGATACAATTTGGCGACAACATCCGAAGTGGCAGCATTAGTTGTTGGTGATTTTGAAAATTCAGATTTTGATCGCGATATTGTTGTTGAGGAACAGTCTGGTATGTTGAAACAAATATCTATTTTTTAGCCATTATACTTTCCACTTCAATATCCAATGTTGTTTCCTAAAGGCGATGATGGTTATCGAAATGATATAGAGTACAATGATTGCAAAGATTTGCCAGAAATCCAAAGACTACATGTTACACACAAAGAATGGCTTCAATATAAGATTCAACAAAGGGATAGAGATATTTTAACCATTGTTTTCTCAAAGAGGTTATTTCATCAATTTTTGGTTGATTCATTTAGCATGATAGAGAATGCAAGATTAAAATACGCCAGAGATCACCAAAAAGAATTAAGGGTTGACATGTACAAAGGCTTGACCAAATCGATTCTTAGAGGAGAAACTGATCTTAGTGCCAAGGGAAGAAAAGTCATGTTACCGACTACTTTTGTGGGAGGGCCACGTTACATGATTTAGAACTATCAAGATGCTATGGCTATATGTGGTTGGGTTGGTTATCCAGATCTGTTCATAACATTTACATGCAACCATAAATGGCCTGAAGTCACTTATTTTTTAAGGCAGTACAACTTAAGTCCTGAGGATAGGCCTGATTTATCGAGCAGGATTTTCAAGTTAAAGCTTGACCATTTAGTGAAGGAAATAAAGAAGGGTGAGGTATTGGGTGAAGTACGCGCAAGTGAGTTTATGTTTATAATTTGAGTATATTTTTTACGATCATCGCATACAAACTTATTGCAAGCACAATCAATTATATAATATGATTATTTATTTGATGGTTTACTTTTTTTCATGTACAGTGATTTATACAATTGAGTTTCAGAAACGCGGTCTACCACATGCACATATTTTGGTTTTCCTTAAGCCAAAGTATCGATGTGTAAAACCCGAACAGATAGACAAGATTATTTCAGCCGAGATTTCAGATAAAGAGACAGTTTCGGAATTATACGCGATTTTTACTTCCCTCATGATTCATGGCTCATGTGGTCCTGAAAATACTAGCTCACCATGCATGGATCGAAACAAATGCACTAAACATTTTCCGAAGAAATATGTAAACGCAACAGTTATTGATTTAGAAGGATATCCAGTGTACAGAAGAAGAGACAATGGAGTATCTGTTAAAAAGGGAAAATGTTTTGCAGATAATAGGTATGTTTTTATTCCAAATTAAATAAAAAATAGTCAAATTATTATGCCTATAGATGAATATTATTTAACGTTGGTAGCATGCAGCATATCTGATATTGTCATTTCTATATGATGTCATTCATTTGGTTCATATAAATTGGATTACACTTATTTGTTATGTAAACGTTAAGTGAACCAACAAGCAATAATAAATAGTTGATTTGTCTTATATCTATTGCAGGTATGTTGTTCCGTATAATCGAATGTTGTTATTAAAGTATAATGCCCATATAAATGTTGAATGGTGCAATCAATCACGTTCTATCAAATACCTTTTTAAATATGTAAATAAAGGTCATGATCATTTCACAAAAAATTTCTATAGTGCTTCAGCGGAACATGGCAAGTCCGGATGTGTTGATGAAATAAAAATGTATTACGATTGTCGATATCTATCTGCATGTGAAGCTGCTTGGAGGATTTTTTCATTTGATATACATTATATAGAACCTTCAGTTGAGCGGCTAAACTATCATCTTGAAGGTGAGCAGTCTGTTATGTACGAAGAAAATGAGTGCATCGAAGAAGTGGTTAACAAGCCGACAAGCCGCATTATCAAGTTTTTGGGTTGGATGGAAGCCAACAAAATTTATCCAGAAGCACGTACGTTGACGTACAATCAATTTCCCTTGAAATTTGTATGGAGACAAGACCTACATAAATGGACTCCTAGGAAACAAGGTTACTCCATCAGACGAGTTCATTTCGCGCCACCAGGTTCAGGGGAACGATTTTACCTTAGAACTCTTTTGAATTACATTAAAGGTCCTACATGCTTTGATGATATAAAAACCGTTGACAATGTCTAGTTAAACAGTTTCAAAGATGCATGTCTTGCGATGGGGTTACTTAGCGATGATAGAGAGTATATAGATGCAATAACTGAAGCAAGCATGTGGGGTAGTGGAACTTTTCTTCGTAGAATGTTTGCTATATTAATGTTGTCAAGTAAGTTATCTCGTCCAGAGGTGGTATGGAACACTACTTCCCCAAATTTGGTAGACGATATTCTTCACATCCAACGAAGATTGCTTGGAGCACAAGGTAAACATTATCATATCTTCCCCTCTAATTCTTGATTGAATATCAAATCTTTATTAGTCAGTATGTACAATAATCATATATATATATATATATATATATATATTACCACTATGCATTAGCGTTACTCAAAATTATGCCAAATTATATAATTTCAAAGAACTTATTGTATCGAAGTATGTACAAAACAATTATTGCACATGAGCGTAGTACATACTCAAAATAATACACGTGCAAAATACATGTTGGCATTAGTTTTCAACATCTTAGTGCACATGAGCTTAAAAAATTACCAAAATATAAGTGACATATAAAGGAAAAAAGAATAATAAATTTCGGTTTCATTTATTAATGTATTAATTTAAACTAAAATAGTTTGTTTATAATAGAGTTAGGTTTTATATTTATTTAAATACTTTGATAAGTTGATTCGCTAACTTACAATATGTGCATTACAGACTTAGTCTTGACAGATGATCAATTAAAAGCGTATGCATTAGCAAATATTGAACTCATGCTACAAAGTTCTGGAAAGAGTTTGAAAAATTATCCTCCAATGCCACGTGCAGATCGTACTTTAGTTCCTAATGCACAAGATGTGCTTATAAATGATGAGTTGAATTATGACAGAATAGCGTTGGAGGAGGAACATGAAAGATTGATGTCAACTATGACATCAGAGCAACGTAATGTGTATGATACAATAATGACAAGGGTAAGCGAAAAAAATCCTGGTATATTTTTCCTACATGGTTACGGTGGCACAGGGAAAACATTTATTTGGAGGGCTATGGCCGCTGCATTGAGATCACAAGGTGAGATCGTTTTAATTGTTGCATCATCATGTACTCATACACGAAGCTTCATCATGTCCTATAGAACCTGATTCAGCTTTAGCATTCTTGATAATCAAGGCGAAACTCATTATATGGGATGAAGCTCCTATGATGCACTATCATTGTTTGGAAGCGGTTGATCGCTCATTTCACGATGTGATGAAAAAAGTTGACAAGAAATTTAAGCACATTCCATTTGGGGGAAAAGTTGTTGTATTTGGAGGAGACTTTCGACAAATACTTCATGTTATACCAAAAGGCACCAGACAAGAAATTGTAAATGCCACAATCAATTCTTTATACATTTGGAATTATTGTGAAGTTCTCACGCTTACAAAAAATATGAGACTTCTAAGTGGTGCATCAACCGAAGATATTGAAGAAAGAAGATTGTTCTCTGATTGGGTGTTGGCAATTGGTGATGGTAAAATGGGGATCAGAAATGATGTGGATATATCAATTAACATTCCTCCCGATCTACTTATAAAGAGTACATGCAATCACATACAATCAATTGTTGATAGCACGTATCCAAATCTATTAGATAGTATGACTGATCTATCATATTTTCAGAACAGAGCAATACTTGCTCCAACAAACTCAATAGCTGATCAGATAAATGATTACATGTTAGATTTGATGCCTGGTGAAGAGAAAACATATCTGAGTTATGATTATCCGTTGACACAAAACTCGAATGGTGATTCAGTCAATGATGTTCACATTCCTGAATTTCTCAACACAATTAATGCTTCTGGACTTCCACATCACAAGATCAGATTAAAGATCGGAGTTCCAGTGATGCTTCTGAGAAATATTGATCAAAAATTAGGATTATGCAATGGTACAAGGTTAATCATTACCAGAATGGGAAAATTTGTGCTTGAAGCAAAGGTTATATCTGGAAGTAATATTGGCGAAAAAGTTTTGATACCTAGGTTATCTCTTTCATCGTCTGATGTTAAAATTCCTTTCAAATTTGAAAGAAGACAATTTCCTTTAGCTGTTTCATTTTCCATCACAATTAATAAGAGTCAGGGGCAATCACTAAAAAATGTTGGGATTTTCCTGCCAAGCCCTGTGTTTTCGCATGGTCAGTTATACGTTGCAGTTTCAAAAGTCACTTCAAAACAAGGTTTGAAAATCCTAATCGCGGATGGAGATGGAGACAATACCACTACGACCTCAAATGTTGTTTATCATGAAGTATTTTGTAATGTATCTTGATGATTAAAGTTCAACCAACTTAACATGTAGGCTATCATCTTTTGTTATCATTGTCGTAGAAGTATATGTATCTTGATGCTGGTACTCAACCAAGTTAACATGTAGACTACCATCTTTTTTTTTCATTGTCCTACAAGCGAACATGTTTATAAATGATTATATGACTTATATTAACTACATATGTTTACATTGTTGTAAATTGTTCGTTTAATTTCTACCTGGTAAGATCCGTGCGGTAGCACGAGTCAGATGTCTAGTAATTATAATTCTACAAGTTTTCCCTAAAAAAATTCCCTCCAAACTCTAATTTTATTAATTAATTATTAAATTAAGAAAATAGAAATTTAAATTAAAAAATAGAAAAAACAACTTATATATTCCCACTAACTCGCATCACTTACACACAAAAAAAAAAAATACTTCTATTACCCCACTACCCACAATTCTATAATTATAATCCTACAGGTACTCGATACATTTATCTTTTTTATTTTTTATTTCCTTTTCTCTTCATGTATCATCCCATCATTCTATCTTTCTTATATTCGAGTTGTTGTTTGTTGATTCTTATTTTTTATTTTTTATTTTCAGAGGCAACACTTTTGATGCATGCACACAATATCAGATGAAAAAGTTCAACAACCTCTTTACTCATTCTTATCCCATGTTATTATTTTCTATAATAATCTGCCCAAAAAAACAAAGAGAAACAATATTTGATTTTTATTTTACAATATTTGGTACAATCTTAGTCCTTCTTTTTTTCTCTTGAGGATTTCATTTTCATTTTTCCATATTCCTTTAGATTTGATTTTAATTGTTTGATACAATCTTAATATCACTCTTTTGCATAACTATGAAACTATTTTTCTATTGTTCTTATTTGTTTTTTTTTATTTATACATTAATTACGATGAGATTTTATAAATATGTCATTTTTTTAGGGTTAAATATGTTTTAGGTCCCTATAAAATTGGGACCTTTTAAGTTTAGTCCTTACTTAATTTTAATAGAGTTTTTAGTTCTTAAAAAAAATTTCTGCACTCAGTATTAGTCCCTCCTAAATTCGAATTTGTTTAATTTATGCTTAAACTCTTGAGTTTTTAAACAATTTTTTGCACACGTGTTAAGAACGTTACTAAAAGTTCCTCTGCAAAAAATTGTCGCAAAATTTGATTTCTACGTCCAAATTTTGTTAATTTTATCTTTAACTTTTACCGTTTTAAAAAATTCATATTTAATTCGTTTCATGTTAAAAAAATTTAAATTTTGGTAAATGAACCTTTCATAGTGTTCTAAACTTGTCTTTAAAAAATTTAAGAGTTTAAGTATAATTAAACAAACTTTGTTGTAACAGGGACAAAAATTAGAAGTAATTTTTTTTTGTAAGGACTAAATCCCTATTAAAATTAAGTAAGGACTAAACTTAAAAGTTTCCAATTTTATTGGGACCAAAAATATATTTAAACTTTTTTTTTAAAACAAAGAAAACTAGAGGTGTCGGAGAAGGCATATCATCCCTACTGTATTGACACCCTACAAGTTCTACAATAAAGTTTCCCTTTCTTTTTCTCATTATATTAATTAAATAAAAAAAAAAACTTTGTTAGTCATAATCATATAGATATCCAACCTCGATAACTCTCACAAGTTCTACCATAACTTTTCTCTTCAAAGCTCTCATTTTATTATTTTAACTTTTTTAGTTTTATAATCCTATAAATTATCCCATAAATAGAAAATCATTTGTCTTAATTTATTATTTAGTTGTGTGTGTAATTTTTTCATTAAAGTCATATGTTCAACAAAGTTATGTTATGCTAACATATTATTATAATTTGTAATTTATTGTATGATACATATAGTATATTCTTATTTCCTCATAAGATATAAAATATTAAAATATTCCATACTTTTAAGGACAAAATTTTCTTATCCACGACATGAAGGATTCAAACGAGCTACAAATTTCATGATTTACCTTCTACCATTTAGAAAAGTTTTGTTTTTATCCTATTTTCTTTTCATTGTTCTACCTCTCTTCTACTTCATTTATTTTTAATTTAAGAGTGAGAGACATTAAATGTAAATGGTTTATTTCACTTATTTGTTAATTTTATACCATTTTTATTTTTAGTATTCAAATAATGTTAAGAAAATAATTAAAACAATTTTTGTTTTTAAAAAAACTTATTTTATATATATATATTCAATAATATATTTATATAAAAAACATTCATCTCAATATATTCGATAAAAAAATTTAAACTATAATAATCATCAATAATAAGTCAATAAAACTTACCCGTACATCACACGGGTAGACGTCTAGTTTTATACTTGCACTTGACACTAAAACTCAATTTTAATCCAGTGACAAAAAACAAAAAATGTATATATATTGTGAGAAACCATAATAATATTTAGAACAAACTAAAATAGGCAGTACAAATAAATAATTTCAACTAAATTCTAATATTGTAACAAAAAAGGCAATCCTTCCAAAACTAAAACCAAACTGCAGAACAAATTCATCATTGAGAAAATACATCTTGTATCTTTAACTTTTAACTTTATTTGAAGTATGTGTTCAATCTTCGAAACAAAAAGTAACATTGCAATACTTGTTCATATAGCATGGTAAAGCAACCATACAACATAGTAATTGAAACAAATTGTTTGACCAATATAACCGAATATGTGAAATATATTCCGGCTAATCCATAACATTAAAAAATGCCTATTAAATAAGTCTATGCTTATTCAAAAAATAATAATTAAGTATGTGTAAAATTACAAAATCACACTCATGAATCGTATTATATACATTAGAAAGAGATATGGCGAAAGAGATATCACAAATCTTGAATTAAATTGTTATGAGAGAGACCAATCTAAATTAAAAAGAGAAATGAGACTCATCTAGAACTTACATTGAAATCACACAGTGATTGTTGAAGAGGTCCAAGATAAGAAAGAATATAATCATTGCAATAAAAGAAGAAATCGTCGTACAAAGAAAACACAGTGTTTTCAATTCACCTCAATCAACTTCCCCTAGATTGCTATCAGCTGGATGTGCCATGATTTTATACTTGTTAGGGTTTGATATTATTTGATTAGAACTATTGGTGTATATAATATCATTATATTACAAACTATACGTTTGTTAAACACAAAAACAAACAAAAAATTATATTAATAAACTTGATAATTGTTGTATTGGACTGTGCTACATTTCTTAATCCCAAATTTATAAATGTTACAAAACAAATTATCCATTTCAATTTTTAATACAATAACAATGATTTTCTTTTTCCATTTATAACATCTAATTAATATTATATGCATCACTTTTCCTTTGACATATTTTACTTTACATTTATGACATGTTTAAGTACACTATTCTCTTATTTCTAAAAGTTAACCCTATATTTAACCTAATTTTTTTGCATGACTTTACTATATTAACCCTAGATTTAATTTATGCAAAATGTCATCTCTTATTTTTAAATGTTAACCCGTGACGCATTATTAACTCTAGATTTAACCTAATTTTTTCGCGTGACTTTACTATATTAACCCTAGATTTAATTTATGCAAAATGTCATCTCTAATTTTAACCTAATTTTTTCCTCCACACTTTTGCATTTAATGTTTATCTAATGTGAAATAAGATTATGTTCCTAATTATATGCTGTTTTTTTGGAAAGGAATAACCGTTAACACGTCTCGTTATACTTAACTTAATCTCTTACTTATAAATGATAACCTGTCTTGCTATACTTAACCTATTATGTTACGTTACGGTATCAAGGACGATGTCATGGAAAATTATGTTATGATATAGTACCAACGACTATGCTTCTTAATATTATGAAATACTATATGACAATCATGACATTCATCTAAACTATTTTGCTACCTATTACCGTCAAATATTACCTTCTATATGACCCGTGCGTTAGCATGAGTCGATGGTCTAGTAATACCTAATAATACCTAAAGAAAAAGGGTACACTGGTAGTATTAAACAAATGTATTTAGTAAAAATCTAATCATCTGAATCTCTTTTTCATTTATATAATTTTATTTCATTTTGGGTAGTTGTGTGTTATTGGCTTTTTATTTTGAAAGTCAAATAATTTCACAACCAAAACCGGATAAAATGGGTTGAATTGATTTTTTTCATAATTTCAAAACAAATTTTCACTAAAACTCAAAATAAATAAAGAAAATGGCAATTTCTATGGTACTCCCACTAAAAGTGAGTGTTTTGATACTCTCAAATGTTTAACCAATAGAAATGTGCCATTTCAATAAAATGATCCATGTCAACATTATTAAAGATTAACTTAAGGAAAGAGTTTTGGTACACTTCTCTATTCAATTTAACCCCCAAAACTTGTACAAATTATTATTTCAGTAAATTAATTCATTATTTTTAATCAAAACAATAACCGTTCTCCAACATTCATCTGAAAACGTAACTTTCTCTTTTCTGAAACACAAAACTTCATGTACCAATTTTCTCTCAAACATCTTTGAACAAAGCTTCCTTTAATAACATTCTATCTCACTCAGGTACTATATTTGTTCCTTCGTTTCTTTCTCACCATTAATTTTGCTTCCTGAATTTTAATTGGAAAATTGATGGCATGGCTTTGTTTGTATGTGACCTTTTTCCTTGTATTTTAATGGTACAATTGTATGTTTTTTCTGCTTGTAATGTAAGAGTTGTGGCAGCATATTTACGGCACCTCTGTATTTCTCTCTTTGTGGTCCAAGGTTTTGGTGTTCCTCTACATATTTACGGCGCATGCTTCTAACTCGGTGTTCCTGCGCGTGGCTTTTTGTAAATCTATTTCTTTTTCTCTTAATCGACGCGCCACCGTTTCCTCTGCTGTCTTTATTATCG
>Ga0099826_10000261_pt1 | contig 23296 bp, 15 predicted proteins | sample Mtrugardesep15_FD_76830 | JGI IMG/M metagenome (GOLD analysis project Ga0099826, IMG submission 76830) | Root nodule microbial communities of legume samples collected from California, USA - M. trunc garden sep15 | ecosystem: Host-associated > Plants > Roots > Nodule | place: USA: California... | reverse complement strand
TGAAAATGGAACGGGCAATCTGAAGGAGAGCCACAGACCAAGTAGTCATTGTGATTTTAATAAAAGAAAAATGTGCTAAGGAATCAGTCATATCAGAATGTTGCCAAACCAGATGAGACATAAGGATTCCCAACCCAAAGCCAAACACGCTCCTAGTCCTAGCCTCTCCCTAACCCCAACCAATACCAAATTTGGGTAAGCTCTAGTATACAAAACTTAAGGGCATCATTTCTTCAGTTGCTCCATGATCTTCATACTAGCTGTTCAAAGTAAAAAAGTTGATCATCTCCGGACTCAAATCACCAAAGAAAAGGAATCACAATGCCAGTAAACTTACCAGTTAGGATTCATTTGAGTTTTCACAACTCATCACGGCTTTCTGGTTGTTCCGAATTCAGTAGGTCTAGCTTGTGTTGTAACTCCTGTTACATTCCACAGTCACTATAAATGCCATATTGAGGTAAGGACAATATTAGTTATCGTGTAATGATCGGTTTACATACCTTCAGCTTTTCTTCCTGACAAAGGGCTGGGGTAGCTAATAAAGCTACATACCTGCCATGAGTCCCATGAGACAGCAATCAGGAAAAGAGAAAGCAACACAAAAAAAAATTGACATAAATGAAGACAAGTGGTAAAAGGAGCAGAGTAACACAAAATAACAATCCCTACTCGCAACGGCTTGGTTCATCTACATCAGTAATCTCATTTGTCAGCCCGCATTTTAGCTTGACCTGTTCAAAAACCAGCCATTAATTACAGACAGTCCACTTCATCAAAAAAAAAAAATTACACAGTCCACAAATCTGAACCACCTTTTAAGTTTTTATTTCCATGAGAAACTCCACAGACTAGTCAATTTAATTATTACTTACAATTATTTTTTATGAGAAATGTAAGGAAACTGAAACTGAACTTGCCCAATGTTGCAAAAGTCGTCACCAACTATAACTCACTGAACGTAAGTCTCAAACCCAAGATGAACTATTATACCTATTAATACACTCTTAAGAAAAAACATGGAGTTTATATTGTATTTTAACCAACACGTGTGATCTAAATGAATATAATTACTTTAAAATGAATAGACACAGAATAGTCCTGTAAGTAACAATTGAGTATAAGAAAATCTTTTGATTGTTTGTTGCTTTATAAATGATCCGTTTTAATGAATAGATACAATATAGTCCTCTCAAAACTGAAAGAAATGGCACATTATTTTTATAATTAAAAAACAAACATACCTTCAAACTCCTATCAGGACCGTTCCAGCAATGATCACCATTAGAAAACACCATTACTTTGTATGAATCCTCAAATTTGTCCCAGCGCCTGTGAAGAGAAAACTGAATTATTTTTCCTCTTTTACAGAGAATATAAAACTATTTGTTTTCACCAACTGATGCTTGAGTTTTTTTGAACTAGAGAAACACAGTCTGATTAAATTTATCAACGAGTTACCAAAACCTTACCCCAAACGGGTGGTGGAATGGCCCTCCTCCTGGCTAGCCTGTTTATAGGGGCAAACTTTGTAAATGTACCTGAACCAAAATTTTCATCCCAGAAAGTGAGATGACGAGATAGGATTATCTAACTTTCAGATTTACAAAAATGTCGAATACAACAGAAAGTAAACTTTTAGGGGAGAAAAAATGTAACTTGTTCTGCTTGCTCTCAAAGCAACGATCATAGAATGAATAAAACTCCTTTGCTGGACCTGTAGCATTGAAGTTTTACTTCAGTTTACTCAAGCCAATTCCACAACTAAACCTACACAATACAAATACTATGAGTGGCAAATGTTACCAGCATGATACTAACCAAAATCAAGTTTTTGCTTTTGTGTCAGGCTCGATATTCTAGACTGTATTTTAGACAACTTAGCACTTGATTCGTCGTATTCCTTGCGTATACGAGCAGCATCTAAAGAAGCCAAAGAGAAAGGCGTAAGTTATATCCATCTGGATAAATAATATGTGTAATGAAATGTTAAATGTGTACCTGACTGATTCACGGGTGTCTGGAATATATTGACGGCCTGAATAATATTCCATACAGATTTCTGTATTTTCTCTAACCAAGAAGGGTCATCTGTTGTGCTAACATCTGAGTTAATTTGAATTACCTTAATCACAAGTCCATTATATACCACCCTTTGATAAACATTTGAATTAATATACTATAACAAACCTGAGAAGTCTGGTTCACTCTCAACGTCAGATTTGTATGAGGAACTAAGGTCTTCGTGCTCATCCTCTTGAAATTCTTCATCATTTATATCTTCGTCATATTTGCTGGTGTCATCGTCATATTTGCCGGTGTCATCGTCAGTTTCAGAAGCATATCCTTCATTCTCTTCATTATTTGTCCCGTGTAGAATATCTTCCTGATCTTCATTGTCTAATGCAGTATTGGCTTCAACACTTTTCTTACCAGCATCTTCTCCTGTCCAACGAGAAGCAACAAGCCTGCCTAATTCTTCCTTTGACAATCCATCAGTATTATCAGATGCTTCTTTCCCCTATATACCCACAAAGAGAAAAGAAAAAACATAAATGAAAAGTGGGGGAAAATTGTGAATTTATTTCTGAACTAAACTATTATACATAACTTCGAGCAATCTATCAGTTCATATAGGAAAGAAAGATTTCCCTTGTGAGCAGGAGATATCGGAAAAGAATATGAGTTCCACAAGGTACAAAGTTTGATTTTTGAACACCGCCAAAATTTGACATTTTTATACTTATATTCGAGACATCAAGGAGTATAAGGTTTAAGTACAGAAGAGGAAGAAAAGAAAGAAGAATAACAATTAATGTTTCCATAATTGTTTGGTGGCTGAACAATCCCGTTCCTATCCCTGAATTCAATTTGATAGGATTGGGTGGGATTGTGCCAGCTCATGGAATCCGTGGGAAACAGAGATACTCCAACATTTGTTTGGTCCCCATTTTCTAGTTGGTGGAGCAGGTAATCAATTCAAAAACCTAGCCCTGGCACATTATCAATCAAAATCCCTAATCTGAAACCTGATAGACCTGAGACTATTGCCCTATTTTGTTGGTGTGAGACCTGCGAGTGGTCATGCAACATTGCCCTGCTACCTGAAACCTTGGTGCAGTGGACTTGTGGTGCTGCAAGTAAAAGCCCGGTGAGTCTGAAACCTTGACTCTCCATCTTTGAGCACTACTACAACTTTTTTAATGGTATTCTTCGAGTGATGTGACCTTCGAGTGGTCTGTATTTAAGTGCTTGGCTGTGGTGTGTGGGTAATGTATGCAGACCGACCGACTCTCTTGTTGTGTTTGAGTGCTGTATTTATTTGTTTTTGTTTTAGCTCTGTTGGCCGGGAGCAAATTAATAGGGTTGTATGACCTTTATTTGTGATTGTTGTTTATTTATTTGAAATTGGAGTTTAATCAAAAAAATTAAGGTTATTTTGCATAATAATGTTTTAAAATTTATACACAAACACCGATAGGATAATGAGGAGTTTGTTATGATATGGGATAAGGAGCAGTTAGTAACAATATAGGATAATGAGTAGTTAGTTAGAGAAGTTAGTTGGTTAATTTATTAGTTAAAAAAAGTTTCATGTGTAAATAGGAGAATACATGAATAGAGGAGGGGATTCATTCAGATTTGTAAACTTTTGTCAATACAGTAATGTGTCTATTGTAGAAGGGGAAATCCTAGGAGGGTATATTTCTCTCCTATTCACTCGCTATCTTTTGTTCTTTTTTAATCTTTCAATAAAATAGTTATTTATTTTGAGTTCAATTTCTTGGTTCCTAACACACTCACAGTGGTAATTTTCCATGAAGGAAGACAGATATTTCCATGATATGTCTTTTCTGCTAACAAGTTTTTCGATTTTGAGGATATATTTGTTGTAGGCGTAATGTATATAACAGGATAAGGATTAGTTTTTGTCGTCGTATCATGCATCCGTTGTAGCTAAATACACTAGAATACACACAAAGACAAAGTCAGGAGAAATTAAAAGCAGATCAATGCCTACAAAATAAGATAATGACATGCCTTCAAAAAATGCAGTTTGGCCAAAATCAATTGCAGAACACAAATATTTAAAACAGTCGGGGCAAAAAACCCAGTAAAAAAGGGTTTAAAGCCATTAATTGCAATGTTACATAACAAAATAAGTTCAGCAAAGTAACATTAAACTTTTTAAAAGAAAAAGCATGTTAACATTAAAATCTAACTTTGTCATATCAGAGGATTAGAAGCACCACAAGGGAGGTATTGTTTCAAATGTCAACCATTCCTCTTCATTTTGTTTAAATCTGAAAGAACAACCCCAGTGTTTCCTTTCATCCAAATCTGAGAAATCAAAGGCAGTGAAACAATTTTCCACAAGAAATATTCTGCAATCACTTATGTCGTATCCTAGATAACATAATTATTGGCCAAGAAAAATACTCGATAAATAATCAAGTGCAATTGTTTTGGCAATGAAATGATTTCGTTATGAGACCATTCACTGGTGTCTGACTTCATCTAGTTTTTATGATATGACTGGGTGTTGTATATTGTCATAAAACTGACTTTTCTTGGGGAAGTTATGAGACAACAACTAACAAAAATAGAAGAGCCTACCGGTACCTCATTATGACCTAATAATTGTCGATTAAGTGAATAAAGCAGTGTAAATCAATTGAACAAGTAGCTATGAGACGAGAATAAAAGTAAATTCTAGTCAAGCTAAGAGTGTATGAACTACGCAGATACCGTATTGATAGCTTCATCAGAAGACTCTGTCTTTCCAGTTGTCAAATCAGTTTCAGATTCAACAGTGGGTTCTCTCTCAGCTTCTTTTGCATTCTACATTCAAGAAAAATCAAGTAAAAATGTTAAGGAAGTTTTATGGGCCCATTTGTTATAGCTTTAAAAAAAATGGATTTTTGTAGTCTAATATGTTTTTGGTATAATTTTTTTAGCAGAGAAATTTTTAAGGGAAGCTTCAAATGAAAAATTTGTTTGAATAGCTTATCCTAAAATGTCATTCTAAGCATTTCATCATTTGTTATATCTAATGAACACGCATGGCAGGAAATGCCGCCTCAACAACAATAATTCAGAAGAGAATAAAAATTGCAATCCACAAATTTTATTCACCTCTTCCACTTTATCAAACAAGGATCCTTCACTTTCAGAGGTATCAGTGGCTTCATCAAAATTTTCGAGTGTGTCAGCTAGCTTTTCCCCAGCTTCATCCTACAAGAAAGTTTTCAATGTTAAATAGATGAATTAAACCACTGACCACATGATGTAGAGAAACACAATCACACACACATACAAGCTAAGAAACAGGTTGAAGAAGAGAAGTAATCTGATCCAGTGGCACAGATGGATGGGTGGAAAACAGTTAATTTTCTATCTACATTTGCAAGTACAAGAAAACAAAAAAAAAAGCAACAAAATTGTATCTGATAACATACTTGCATGTTTAAATAGGTACGGCTTTAACATAGTAACCCTCCTAACTCCTAGGAGGATGATAAAAGATCAGGAAAATCATAAATACACAGAGCCACTTCATATTAGCTGAATGCCAGATTCCAGATTGTTAATGCGTTCAAAAGTTAGAAAAAAAAACACTTCAATAAGGCTTGTTCTGATTATACAGTCAAGTTGCGCAATTTAAATGGCTCATACAATCGAACCTGATCAGCCGGAGAGCCCTCTTGAACTTCAATTTTCTCATGAATGCTTGCCGCGGAATTGTCTTCAATGTCTGAATGTTTTTCAGCTTCATTTTCAATTCCTGTATCTTCTTCATTGATTTTAACTTGTTTTTCATTACCCTTTTCCTCAGCCTCCTTCTTCTGTTTCTCTTCTTTTTCCTTCTGTAAACGCTCCTTCTCCTCAGCCTTGTCTATTTGTTCTTTATGATCTGCAATGGAGAGAGAGAGTTTGTTAAAGAAAGAATTCCATTGATAGCATAGAAAATTGCTATCACATGACAAATCTTCAAAAAAAAAAATCCTTTATCACCCAAACCAAAAGTTCACATCCCCTTTATGACATACGGTGAAATCTGTAATTTCACAGTCAAATATGTTGAGTGATCTTGCCTTTTAAAACAAGGAAAGTTCTGTCCTTTTCTGAACTATAGAGCTTGAAAAATGCCTCCCCTTGTTAACCAGACAGGTAATAGTGGCACTACTTTGTCAAGTGTGGTTCATCAATTGAAAATAGATGGGTGTGGGCACCGGGCATATGTGTAATTAAACAGTTGGTTCAGAATATCTCAAACACTTTATACTCTTCCAAACATTTTAAGGTTTCTTGCTAAACCAAAAAAAAACACCTAATCTAGCACTTCAAACCAAACACAAGAATCACTGTATCCCTGCTTTTCTAATCAGATTTCCTTATACATTCACTTGATCCTACCAATGCAAAATAAATCTATTATAGCATATAGCGATTTTAAATTAGTAACGAGTGCATTTGATACAGTGACTGTCAATTTTGTTTTTGTATAGATGATCTATTGATAATTGTTTTTATGACTAAATATATCCTTTAAGACAAAATTAAGGTAGTTCATACATCCTTAAGTACATCATTACGAGAAAAGGGTAGAACAAAAAAATGGTACCCTTTAACTGTTTCACAACCCCTTTAAGTATACTTTCTTCTTTTTTCAATTTTGAAAGCTCTGCCTCATCCTTCTCCAGAGCTAAATGTGCGTGTTCAATTGCTTGCTTTCTCACTTTAACGCCCTCTTGATATGTGGCAATCTTTTTTCTCAGCTTTTCTCGTGCAGCTTTCCCAGCCTCCCAGCATGTATTTGGGCACTTCGCTTTACCATCATATTCATCACTTCCATCACAGCAATCTAGACATAACGGCAGGAAAGTGAAGTAAATAACTTCATAGATAATGAAACAAAAAAGTCTAGAAAACTGCACAAACTACAGACTAACAGTTAATTGGGTATCAATGTTTTTTAACAATGACGCTCACAGTACTTTTAGAGCATGGTGAGATAATAACGGTTTAAGAGCTGTTAAGCAGCTGAACAGTGTAAGTGACTGATAACAACATAAGGTGCTTGCCATACTCGTCTTGTTGCACTGCAACGTGACTTGAAATATATGGAAATTCTATACTTACTGCGGATTGAAATAAGAGAATATACAAATAACTTTTGCAATGTAGAAACAATCTCTATGCCATAGGTCTAGGTATCTACATTATAGAAGACTCTAATATTGTCAGAGAAAATAACAAAGTAAAATGTAAGTTCACATCAATTGTGCAGTGGATCCTTAATTTGCGATTGCAAAAAAAAAAAAGTACGCCAGTTCCAAAAATGTTCACTTTCAACACCAAAATTAATGTCAAAAAGTAACCAATAAAAGCATATTCAGTGTTCGAACATGTACTTCTAAATCTATAAGTATAGGATCTTGCGCGCCTATGCATATCTATACCTATCCAATATGGATTTTTTCTTCTTCTTACAACTTAATTACCCATGTCCCTAGTTTTAGGTTTGTGGTTAAAGTCGGGTTTTTAAATAAAGGTCCGTAACCACAATCTGTGCTGTGTGATATGGTGGTAACTTAAGTTATCAAAAACGCAATTGAGGCCACATTTGACCCCAATCTTCCACGATAACCATTATCACTATGTAAAACCCTGTCTAAAGCACTAAAGTTTAACTAGACATGCATGCAATTAACAAAAACACATTAAGCTCACCGCAAATTCCATCATTGACTCGAGACGAAAACAGAGACAGAGGGGAATGCCCAGCATTACGACAATAAAATTTTCCACGCGGACACGCCGATGTACCTTCAATACCAAAGCCACATGAATAAACAATTATCAATGATTCAACACGAAACAAATAAAATTAATCAAATAAAAAGAGAGAGAGAAAAATGAAACCAGGTTCATCGGTGCCATCGGGGCAATCGCAGAAATCGTCATTGAGCTGATCTTTGTTAAAATTTGCGGATCCATCTTTACATCTTATTACATCGGAAGATTTGTAATATTTTTCATCTGCGAAAATAACCAGTAACCGTCATCGTCATTTCTATAACAATAATTTAGATAAAAATGTGTAAAAAAATCGTAACAGTGAGATGAACCTTGGGGAGCGATTCCGAGGAATGGGTCTTTGGGTTTCGAAGAAGAAGAAGAAGAAAATGGGACGAGAGACGCGAGGAGAAGGGAAATGAGGAAGATTCGAAGCTGCAGCTTCATGTTGATTGTTAGATCGAATGTGTTTAGAAATTGAACAAAAAAGGGGTGTAGATAGCGACAGAACCGTCCGGTTATGGACACTGGCGTATCGAGCAGCTACTGCTACTGACTCGTCGTGAAATTAGATAGATTTCAGAATCCTCATTCAAGATCATCACCAAATTCGTACCAATTTTGTCAGACTTTTTATGTCTATCAAAATTTGAAGTTAAATTTCTCGAAAAATTAAATTCCTAATATTACTTAGTTTTATAAGGATTTATTTTAAAATATAAACATCTTTTAAATTACTATATGCATTTGTTTTTTTAATAAAATATAAATCCTAATTAACATTTTTTATTTATTCATAAAAAACAATTTAGTATTACCATGTCCAATGAGCCTATTGAAAGCATGATTCAATATGTTGAACCATTAGAGTGAGGGTTGTTGAAAATGACGTGGAGGAAAGAGGTGATGAATATGTTAAACATGTTGAAATATATCTCGGTCAGGCCACGTGGCGCGTTTCGGTTGGACAAAGCTGGCGTGTGAGATGCACGCGCCGACAGGACGCGTGTGAGGGTTGGGAAGGCGGAGAGAGAAATTGTTTTGGATAAAGCTGTGACACTTGGCATGTTTTTATTGGCTGCTTGGATTTTTACTTCTTAATAATTTGGACTCAACTATTTCATTGCAAATAATTTTTTTTTATATACCAAAATTCGTGATTTTTTTCTCTATAAATAGAGACCTGGATCATTTGATTTAGACACAGAAAAAAAACAAGTTTTTCACTCTCTTAATCTTATTATTAGCTTTTCTTTTGAAGTTTTAGTCTTTATTAAATGAAATGGATCCCAATAATAATCAATTCAACACCCATAATTCTTTTGATTACCCATTTAGCTACCAAAATCCAAACAATCATCAACACCCAAATCAATTTCCCAACCAACATCCTCAAAACCCAAATCAATTTCCGAACCAACATCCTCAAAATCTAAATCAATTTCCCAACCCACATCCTCAAAACATGCCTAATTTTGGTTTTGCATTTTAAGTTATTTGTGTGTCGTATACGTAGTTTGTTGTATTGCATTTTAAGTTAAGAAAATAAAAATAAATTAGTTTACAAAATTTGTTTTTCCAAAAAAACTAAAAAATAAATTGTTAATTGTATTATTTTAATTTAATTATAATCGATAATTATAATTTTATGTAATTATAAAAACAAAAATTAAATAAGAAATAAAAAGTGGTGTGATAGAGTGTTGAATGAAAAACTATTAGAGAGAGTAAAAGTTGGATAGTGTTAAATTAAGAGAGAAAAAAAATGATGTGAAGTGTTGAAAATTGAAAAAGTGGATATTGAAAGAAAAAAACTATTGGGGGTGGTCTTACGCACAAAACACAAATATTAATTACACTACCGGCTTTTGTGAACATGTGTGATATACATAATGAGTGTTTAACTATGCAGAGATTCATTGGTAAAGAAAGACTTTGTGTACAAGTTTTTTTTTCATATGAGAATTTTAGGTTATCATGTTGTAAAAGTCTTAACACATTTTGTCCAACACATCCTCAATTGACACTGATGTTGCTGAATGTGAAAATAAATGAAGTTTGCATGATCGTATCAAGATCTAATGGGAGTTTTTGTCTTGAAAAAAAATATATGCATGAGTTATCTTTCATTCAAAACTTACCGACAATTACATCTTATGAGACTTTGTGTACGTTATGGTAGGCAACCTCTTCTGCATGTTCTAGTTCCAAAACTCAAATTCTTAATTCAATGTTCTTCTTCTTCCTTCCAATTTGAGTTTGATCAAATTGACATCGAAAGGATACATATTTCTTCTTATTTTTAATAAGAGTCAATTTAATATTGTTTGATTGTTGAGCAAAATATGGTATATATAGTTTGTATTGGAATGTGATACATGACTACCCGAACACAGTGACTCAACATGCTCCTAAAAAGATTAAGACCAATTAGTTGTTGATGAAAGATGAGATCAGGCGAGGTCGGTTGCGTTTTCTTATTTTATTATTCTACTTGCTTTAAGTGATTAACTACGAGGGAAGAACTTTGTAGAGTGTTAGGTACGATTGTTTTGAATTTTGAGTCAAACTAAAACATGCATAGATAAGCGTAGTGTTCACAATGTCATTATTACCTATTGGGCAAACAACGTGTCCTACAGACTATTGTGTGTAACCCCTATATTATGCGATAACACTTTGGTAGCAGGATTGTGACACCATCACGTTTTGGTTCAACTTTCTCACTTCAACATTACATGTTGACAAAGTCCTTTTGTGCGTATCTTTACCATAAATTGTGTCTCTTCCCTCATTCCTCATAATAATTACTGACACCGAGAGCATAGGTCGTGGGTAATGCATCATTATCCAGTTCCATTACGCTTGTGACTGAGCTTCCAGCCTTTAACAAGCTATGTTTTGAGTTAATGATTTTGAGAAAGAATTTACACCCTCACTTGACTGCTCTAGCATCACTTATTTGTCAAATTCAGCTATCAAAGTTATTAATTTTAAGTGTAAACAAATATTCATGTGTTGTATCGTCAGTTATCATTAACAAATTAAACGATACGACACAAATATTTATCATGATTGTGCCGCAATGTAGGTGTTCAAACCTTATTTAGATTAAGGTCAAATATAATTACTTCTTTTCTGTTATATTTAACACTACATTTTTTTATTTACATATATACTCCTTATATTTTTAAATATAAACAAATTTGCTTTTTAGGTTTATTTATTTAACTTCATTTATCTGCTGTAATAGTTTTTCAAAATATAAAAGCTAAAAACGCATTTTCAATCCAATTATTATCACCGTTATCTATCTACAACAATGGAGGGAGCCTTACTTCCCCTCTCATCACCTTCAACTTCTTCTTCCAAACTCAACCACCGCTTTTGCTTCCCCTCATCACTTCTAAACCACCACCGTTACTCTCACTTCCCCAAATTCCTTCCCAAACCCAAAATTAACACCGTTAATTCATCACCGTTATCTCTTAAATGCTCTCTCCGTGGTTCCACTTTAGCACTCGACAAAGACGAAGCTTCTGTCTCAGAAACAACAGATACCTCTTCGATTTCTTTGCCTAAACTCGATAAAACCGGCCGGTTTTGTAGTCCTAGAGCCGCTAGAGAACTTGCTCTGTAAGTACATTACAGTATTACAATTGTCTACTGAATTTGAGTATTTTGAATTAACGTTAACGGTTTTTGATTTTTGCAGGTCTATAATTTATGCTTCGTGTTTGGAGGGATTGGACCCGGTTCGGTTATTTGAGAAACGGATGAATGAGCGTAGAGGTAATTGTTAACTGTTTTGGCTTTGGTTGTTGTTGGTATTGTGGTGACTGGTGAGAATTGAAGTGAATGTGTTTGTTTGTTTGTTATAGAGGCTGGTTATGAATTTAACAAGGATAAATTGTTGGAGTATAATCACATGAGTTTCGGAGGGCCACCTGTTACCGTTAAAACAGATGAAGAAGCTAATGAACTTCTAAGGAACATTCAACTTGAGTCTGCAATCGGTAACGATATATAATAACAATAGCTTCTAAACTAATTGTGTTTTAAAGTTGTACGCTTGATATTTTTCTTTGCACACTTTCATGACTAATATATATGATTGGTTAATTTGATTTGCTGCTCAAAATTGAATTTAATTGGTCATTGGAAATTAAAGTTGGTCATTTCTTTATGTATGGTGATTCATTTGCTAATAGATTGAGGTTTGAAAGTAAGCTTCAGTAGAAAAATTTATTGACTATTCATGAGAATTCTAACTTTTAAGTTGTAGCATGTCTGAATGAATAATACTTAGCACTAGGAGTGTGTTATGAAACTGTAGTTGTGTTGCGGCTAATGCAGTCTGAAGTGTGCCAATTGCAGACTGGAGCAAAGCCGTTTCACACTGTTATCTAATCACTATCCGATATTTTCTTTTTTCCACACCAGGTTGGAATATTTTAATTACATTAAAATTGAAAACCCAAAATTAATCCTTATAACTACTTGGATCTACTTTATTTCTGGCCCTCCCACAGGGCATCCCTCTTCGCTGTGTCGTTTTTCACCACCTTCCTCTTTGCTTTGTTGATTTTCATCGCCTCCCTCACTGCTGTACACAATCACCCTCATCTCAACTACCCGTTACCAACAACCAATGATTATAAGTTATTAGCAGCACGGGCAAATATTATAAAGTTAATTATTTATAACAATTCCATGAATTTTTTAAAAGATATTTTCCAAATTTAAGTTGAATCAAGAATAAGTTTTTTTTTTGTTTATACATGACACATATGGATGTGCCCCTCCGTAGTAATTGTTAACTGTCGTGTATCCGCTGATAACATATAAACACAGGCTAACCGACGTATAGAACTTGGATTATTAAAAAAGTCACTATATGGTACAATGTTCCAGCTTCCAACAACCTTCCCTAATTACGATATGCTTTTCTTTTCCATTTATCACACGCTTCATAGCTGTGTAACATCTCCATAATCACTAGTTAGGAACATTCGCTGGGACGTGAGAACTAGGATGATGATGAACTGCGTGAGGGATTGGCCAATTAGGTTTTTTTTAGGCATGTTTTCATTTTAATTCAATTAAAACATGTTAAACTGATGTGTAAAAAAAAAAAAACATTCAGTACGCTACATATAAATTGAACTCCTTGAGTGGCAGCCTGATATTACTGCTGCACTACGTGATCTGGTCTTTCATTTAAAACCTTGCATAGGAATGCAGCATCAAACTTTTTACCTTGGTAGCCATGAGACAACATCAAACTTTTTACCTCGGTATCCATGAGAACAAAAATTTACAGCGAGTTTTATATTGGTTCTCACTGCAGCAGTTTGGAGATTTAGCAATTTGATGTTGTAAGTTGGCCTCCAAGTAGTAGTTCTAACGAGGGGTACATCCATATGGCCACTCAACCATTGCAATGTTTCTCTCTTAAAAAAAATTCTGTTTTCGTTTTACGGCCTGTATATCTATGACAGATTAATTTATACGGACTTTAATACAGGAATCATCTGCCACTGGTTAAAAATGTATGATTAATTGATTATGGTATTATATCTTAGGTATACTTTTGTGCAGCCTTCCTTATTATGTTACACAATTTCATATGACAGAAGTCTTTGTGTGGCACTTGTATGCCCAGGAAAAGTTTTGACTTGGTTATAATATATTTATTATGTTCACAGTTTATAATTTCCTTTTGTAACTTGTTATATTCTGTTGCATGCCAGAAGAAGAAGTCCTTGCAGCTCCCCCAAAGCTGGTATATAGCAGATTGATTTTGAGGTAAATGTAGACCCTTTACATATAATGCATGCATCAGACTTATACTTGTAACTAAAGCTTGTCATTTGTCATCAAACACTGCATGATTGAGTGCTCTTGTGCGTATGAGTTTGTTTTTTGGTTTTGTTTTTTTAATGACAAATGCTGATCATTAAATGTTAGAAATGTTAGTGAGGGGAATTGAACCCTCAACTCCTTATTCCAATGGAAGCTAATAATCTAGCACTGTGCCATATCTGCAGGTTCACTAGGAAACTATTGGTTGCCGTCAGGGATACATGGGACAGTCACGTCCCTGTTATTAACAAAGTTATCCCACCAAATTGGCAGGTACACGAAATGAAATAGCTTTTGCACACAATTTATTATCACCCCTGCATCCGTAACAAAATGAAGCAATAGATATGCATATAGTAAATGCTTTATCTTATTTCATAGAATTTTGGCTAGACCTTACTCAAAATTCTGAGTTAGGTCAAGAGGCGAGGATTGTCCAAGCTTTATAATGACTACTTTGGCCATAATTTTTGTCAATGTGGCATCTCACCGTTATTTAACCCCTGCTATCTTTATCAATTATCATCCTTCGAAACAATGCCATAATTAGAATTTCAAAGTTCAAGTTTACAAAGACATACGTTGCCTAGAGTTAGGCAAAGAAGAATAAATGTATCATGTTAAAACTGTTCAACCTAAATTTACAAGGTCCGAGAGGCAAGACTTCCTGTTATGCCTTTTTCCTTCCACATTATCTTGAACAAAAAAAAACTCTTCCCACTAGGTACAAAAAGGTTTTTCTCCCATTACTGACGTAGAACAGTGGTCCTAGGGTACTCCTTTGACTTTGGTTTTATATGCTCTCTATACTGGAATGAGATAATCCAAAATAGGATATAATTCCTAACTCCTAAGTAACAACTAACGAATCAGAAACCTTGATTACTGATCAGTTGGAAATAGTAATGGTATTGAGTGTTTTGTTGGATTTATTAGGATCATTAAACAGTGTTTTGTTGGATTTATTAGGATCATTAAACAGTTACTGTTGGGTATAACAATTTTAACAAACGATATGAGTTAATAGAGCATTGGAAATTTAGGATCGTACAAAATAGTTTTATTCTTATTCTGTTATTATAAATACGAGATGAATTTACACTCAAATGCAGGTAAATTCAGCCTGCTGGGTGCAAGTTACTAAATCATTGATACTATATTTTTTCAAAACCAAAGACTGGTCACTTTCATTTTGATGACGTAATTAATTTATTTACTCATTACTGATAAATGCCTTTACAGTTTCACTTGTATTATTTACATTGAATTTAGAAACCCTTGCATACTGCATAGTACAGTACACTACCATTTTTAGGTTGATAGTTTCTCAAACTGTCTTATCGGCGATCTAGTAGTATATTGGTATCACAGTCTACATGATATAGTAGATAGCTTTGTATTTTTACCGGTTTAATAATCTTTTGATGATACTTGTTTGCATCTACTTCTAAGTCATAGAGAATTCCAACTAAAGTTCGAATCTGGCTTGTAACAAGGGCGACCATCGTTATGGTGTGCGGTGGCCAAGGCCACCCCAATTTTTTGTTTTTATTTTTGGATATGCATACATAAGGCATCAAAAGTAAAATGTTTATACAAATGTCAAGGTTACAAAACAACAAAAGTAACCACGGCTACACCAAATTTTACGTAATGATAGTGAAATGTTTATATACATTTGTTAATTATTTTGCCATCTCTAAATAATCAACCAAGCTCCCCCACTGCTTGTAACTATTTCTTTCTGTTTTGTCCCTAGCATATACACACACCCTCCTCCACTCACACTTGTATAATTTTAATTATTAGACAACTTTGTTTGTTAATGGCCATAGTATGCATATTGTTTGTTGATGCATTCCAGGAAGAACCAGCAGGGAAGATTTTAGAGCTTTCTATTCTTCACTTAGCAATGTCTGAAATAGCCATGCTAGACACCAGACACCAAATCGTCATTAACGAGGTACATCTTAATCATTGACTTTTTATTTTTATTTTTGTGGGTGTTAGGGGAACTATTGTTTTCAACATATGACAGTGTCAATTTTTTCTACCATTGAAATGAACTTTGAATAATGTGTATCACCAATAGCACAAAAATTATACTAGCTAATAAGGGACTGAGTCATGATACTTGCAGATTGCTTATACATTCACACACTTTCACATGAGCACAATTTAACAAGCAATAAAAAACTTAAATCATGTGCTATGTTTGTTTTGAAGGCGGTGGATCTGGCTAAACGGTTCTGTGATGGAGCAGCCCCTCGTATCATTAATGGCTGTCTACGCACATTTTACAGAGATCTGCAGGCATCAAATAATAGGGTTTAGTTGATCTCTGTGTACATTATTTGTATGCTTATTGCTTTAGATTGTTGAAAATATTGCCGTGGATTTGAGGAATATCACCTATGCTGGTCTTATAAGTTAGAGAAATGTTGAACCATTATTATAGGTTGGTGCAACTGGCAAGATCATAAGTAGGGGTTATGTTTGTAAGTGGTTGATGAACTTTAGTCTTTAGATGATTTCCCACAAGTAGTGAATATGAGCATTGTTTTCAAATTTCAAGGTCTATCCAACTATATATCAACAATCGCATATCAAATTTTTGTAATAAATACGTATAATTTTTTTACCAAACTAGCGAAGATGTATTGTTAATTTACTTTTTTTTTTTAAAAAAAGTTAAATCAATCCATCAAAATTGACATCCGGTAAAATTGAACACGAAATCTTGACAAGAGCCTACACTAAGTCTTAAGCCAACACACCAAAGTTTTGTCAGGAAAAAAAAAACACCAACACCAAAGTATTATTTTATTTTATTTGATTAAAAATTAACAATTCACAAACACAAGATAGATATAATGATATTTATGGAAAAAAGTGTTCATCCTTGGCATTTTAATTGTTTTCAAATAAAAAATGCAAAGAAGTGTTCTCTTTCAATATTGGACATTGTAAAAAGGTGTATTTTGATCTTATATAAAGAAGACTTAAATGCGCAATTTGTTTCTTAACTTGATTTCAAGTATCAGTTTGGTCTCATAAGTAATAAAATGTCCGTTTAGGTCCCTTAACTTTATTTAAAGTATCGGTTTAGTTCCTTCTGTTAATTTAATTAAAAAAACGTTAAATTTTGGTCTCTTAACTTATTTAATTAGTATTAGTTTGGTCCCGTAACTTATTTAACTAGTATTATTTTGGTCCCTAAATTAACGTTTTTTTTTATAATTAAATTAAGAGAATGGACCAAACTGATACTTTAAATGAAGTTAAGGGACCTAAACAGACCTTTTGTTACTTATGAGACCAAACCGATACTTGAAATCAAGTTAAGGGATTAATTGAGCATTTAGCCTATAAAAAATATTGTACTTTGATATAAGATTTTCCTTACCATTGATTATCTTTTACCATTTTATTGTTTACTGTTATTGTTAATAAAAGCAAAAAGATGTGCGGGTTAATGTTCACCTTGATGTTAGTAATAATAAAAAGGCTAAATTATACTATGAGTCTTTTAAGTTTGAGGTTTGTGAAAGATTGGTCATAAGTTATTTTGGAAGTTTGAAGTTTGTAACATATTGATCCTTTAAAATATCTTGGTTATGCATAAGTCCTTTAAGTTTGTAAACGTTTTCGATTTAGTCATTCTACCACATCAACATTTGGTTAACACAAGGATTAAATTGAAAACGTTTACAAACTTAAAGGACTTATGTGTGACCAAAATAACTTAAAGACCAATTTGTTACAAACTTCAAACTTAAAGACTTATGTGTGACCAAAGATGAACCTATTACAAACTTTAAACTTAAATGACCTCTATGTAATTTAGCCTAATAAAAAGTATGATAAGTTGTTGTTTTAGGAATAACAATATGCTCATATAAAATAAAGAGCCAGTTTGTTATAGTTTTTTAAGAAAAAAATCACTTATTTAAAAAAAATAATCACTTTTCATAGTAGTACATCTGTTTGTTACAGATTTTTTAAAAAATCAAAATCTGAAAATAATCTAAAAACAGCTTCTTCAAATGAGAAGCTGTTAGTAGGAATTTCTCAAAAAATAGATTTTTTTAGAGGAGAAAGAAAATATGATTCAAAAGATTGAATTAATTTTGTAACAAAAAATCCCTTTTATATAGTTGAATTCAAACAAACTAAATTATTTGTTTAAAATAAATGATTTTTATTATAATAAACAAACGCAAAATAAATTTTAATTTTTCATAAAATTCTTAAAAAATAATCTCTAAATTATATCATTTGAAAATAAGGAAATAAAGCTATTCAATTTTTCATATCACAAGAAAGTTATTATTATTTTTTGTTATAAAAAGTTAAAATGATAAAGCAAGTGTGAAAAAATAAAGAATCATAAACCTCTCCTCGTCGAGAAAATCAGTAGGTACCGATAGCAGTAGGAAACAGTGTCTCTGCGTTTCACTCCGTCGTATTAAATCAAATCCCTAATCCAAAACACCGTTTCTGTGTTTGCGTCGGAGCTTCGAAATGTTGGGTGGGTTATACGGAGACCTACCTCCACCCTCTTCCGCCGAAGAAGATAAACCAACCACCAATGTCTGGTCATCCAGCACCAAAATGGCCCCCGCCACTCTCCGTAAACCCTCCTCTTCTCATTTAACACCTCCCCATACTCTTCTTCGATCCCAAAACAAACCTAAAATCGTCAATTCCACCAAAACTATTCTCTCTCCTGCACCACAGCCGATTCTTGCTTCGGACGACGTCGTTGTTCAACCGGCTCTTGTAGGAGTACAGTCGACGGTGATGGAGGAGTACGATCCGGCGAGACCAAATGATTACGAAGAGTATCGGAGGGAGAAGAAGAGGAAGGCTAGAGAAGCGGAGATGATGAGGGAGCTGGAGAGACGGAGGGAGGAGGAGGAGGAGAGGGAGAAAGAGAGGGAGAGGGAGAGAGAAAGGGAGAGAGATAGAGATAGGGAGAGAGATCAGGGAGATTCCAGATTGAATATTTCCGGCGAGGAAGCGTGGAGGAGGCGTGTAGGGATGAGTGGAGGAGGTGGTGGTGGAGGGGGTGTGCCGAGGTCACCATCGCCTCCTGGGAATGTGGATGGATTTAGTATTGGGAAGTCGGAGACGGTTGGGTTGGGAGTTGGTGCTGGTGGGCAGATGACTGCTGCTCAGAGGATGATGGCAAAGATGGGGTGGAAACAAGGGCAAGGGCTTGGGAAACAAGAGCAAGGGATTACCACTCCTTTGATGGCGAAGAAAACCGATAGACGAGCTGGGGTTATTGTTAATGCTAGTGATAGTAAGTCTGATAAGAAAGTCAAGAGTGTTAACATCAATGGGGTGCCTACCCGAGTTCTGCTACTTAGAAACATGGTATGCACATTTTCACATGTTAACTGCTGGTTTGGTTTTAGTGTTTATGTGCTTGTTAATAATGCTGAGAGGTTTCATGAACTTTATGAATCATGTGATCATGTTTTATATTTCAGCTGCATTGTTTTGATGAGTGTTTTTAAGCATAGTACATGTTTTGTTTTTTGTTATGATATAGATTTTTGTTCTGTGTTCTGTTTAGTTTTAATTTGAAAATAGCTCAGGCTAATGAATATTTGGCATATGATGGGGCCTCTGATGTTTTGAATCGCCGGTTACTGGATATAGTGATCTCTCAATTATATATGGATTTTTCTTCTAACTTAATAAGCTACAATCAGCTTATATCATCAGCATTATTAAAATAAACACATCACACTTTTTACTAGGATTTCTTTAACTGTTTTATGAGTTAGAAATTGTCTTGGTGAGTGGTGACAGTTAGTGAATAATTGACTATTCCTCCATTGTGATTCTGAAGATGCATATTAAATATCTGTTAACATTATATATTACATTAGAAGAAAGGAGGTCCAAGTGGGCTGGCCTCTGTTAGTTAGACATTGTTGGTTAGAACTTGAAACTGTTAGAGAAGCTGTGGCCAGACATGTTAGTTAGCCTTCCCTAACACAATAGTAGAGGTAGTAGTATATAAAGAGGGGGGAATGTAGTTGAGAGATGTTAGTTGGTCAGTTAGTGTTTGGTGGCAGAGACTAGGCTCTTGATTTTTGAGAAATGTTCTTAATCACACAGGTTTTTAAGTCACAGTTCCCATTGCTCAAGACTTGGCTTCTACACTTAATTTGGAAGCCGTTGGTTTGCTTTTTAGTGTCTACGATATCAGATTTTCCAGAAAGAACACAGTAATCTCATGTGGAATATCTTTCTGGAGAAATTAGCTTGACTGCTATAAGATCAGTGATGTTCTATGAACAAATGTTAGGAAGTGAAATGTGAACAAGAGTAGAAAATAAATGTTGTAAATATGAGAATAGATAGATGAACAGACATAGAAGACAAGATAAGAATGATAATATCTGAAATAAAGTTGTAGTAACCAATGTCAAGGATATAAGTAAATGTCCATGATAAATACTGGTCCAGAGAATATAGAAACGTTGAATGAAAAGGTTGGAGAAAAAAATGAGTGCAGTCAGTTGTTCCTTTCAGGATTTTGAGACCCTGAAATCTTTCCTTCTAAAACCAATCTCCAACAAAACATAAAACCCCAAATCTTCTCTCCCTTCTCTTTGTAGCCTATCCCTGCCAATCCTGTTGGATTCTAACCAACTCTATCCGTGCTGACTAGCAAACCAGCTCATTGGGTGTCCTGACAATACTCCACCCTGAAATTTTCCCTTCTCCTCAAGCTAACTTCAGGAGAGTACTCCTTCATCCATTGTCATGCAGCAATCTCTCACCTTATCCTTCCCTTGGATATTCCTCCATCAATATCACGTGGAATTTCATTCTTGCAAACACAGGCTTACAATAGTTCTCATCACTAAAGTAACCCCTTCTTGACTTCTGTAATTATGCCTCAGAAAATCTCCATTGGGTTCTTTCCATAATAACTAGCTGGTGTGAGTGTGAATTCTGTATTCCCAGACTCATGTTCCTATTAGATGAGCCGATGAGGGATAACTGATGTGCGAAATTCCTCAGTTGCTGTCAATACATTCCTTACCTTTGTCAGGTACCCTATTAGTGGAAACCTAATCCTATAAATCTCCAACCAATTTGAAAAGGGTCTGACTCGTTACATTTGCAAGAGGCTTTGTTGGGTACCTTGTTCTTCTCACAAATATCCGGACATAGTCCATAATTTCTGCCAAATACTTTGCTAGGTGTAACTTCAACTCTACTCTAATCTCATCTTTTAGTCCTTTCAAGCAAAATTCTAGTGGTTTGTGTCTGTACCTCAAAGGGACCAGCATACTCTCTTACTCCTCCACAAGAATCACTTGTTTCAAGCCCAAGAGTAATTCACAGGGATTCTGCAACACGGAGGAGGGAAACCTCCTAATTAGTGCTGCTCTGAATTCTGCCCATACAAGGGATTCTGATTTCTGAGAACATAAATCTCGCCACAAAAACAAGTACAAAGCCCAACCCTCATGGCCAACATAATTGCTTTGTAACATTTCATGGCCAACATATGCATCTCCCCTGAGAATGAGGCTTTTGCCTCTGCTGTCCATTCTTCTCTTGTTCAGAGGAGATTCGGAAGGTGAATATTGATTTTTTTCCTTCCCTTACAAGTTTCGTTACATGATTGAGGATGTCGTCTCAATAAATTTGAAGAATTGGCCACTTATGGGAAACATCACGAATATTGACGTAGTCAGAAATGATAAAAATTCATATTTATATACCATATAGACAGACACATAGTTTTATGGTTTAGTTTAGAATGAAGGGTGTGCTTGCAAGTAATACCATTTTCATAACAATCAAGCATGCATCTATGGTACAACACGTTCCATTCTTTTTATTGTCGTTGAAATTGGCAGTGATACATGGATCTCTCTCTCTCTCTTATTGTCTTTTCAAGTGTTGGATAATCAGCAATGCCATTGGTCTGGTGTATGTAGCATGGTTAATTTTTTGATTATATGACTTGATGTATCTTGGTTAATCACTTTTCCTCCCGCCGTGGATGTGTAACTGTTTTTCAATGTCCTGTTCTTAGAATGGCAGTCAAGTTTGGGTAATGCCTTTTAAGAATTACAATTTTTTTTTAAGGAGGAATTACGGTTATTTGAGTTAAGTAATAAGTATGCATGGTATAGTTTCTTTCTTGGGGGTGTTCGCTCCTTTCAAACTGATTTGTATCACTCTGTGATGCTGATGGAGTTTATATTGTACTTACCAAAGCCAAATGAGCTTATTTTCATTGAGAGCGGGCCTGGGAGTTGAGTTTCCTTTCATAATTATTTGAAGGAATTGAAAAATTTTCAGTTCCTTTTTTGTAGTTTTTAAATTCTTTTTCATTCTTCAGGGAATTTTATGGAGATAAGTTCCTTTTGACTTTGTGCCTGCATTGTAATGGTGGATAAATATTTGCTGAAACACTTAATACCATGTGTCTGTTTTAAACTGTTTAGGCACGGGGGTGGAACATAGAGGTGTGCACTGTTTTTTCCTCATTTGCATATTATTAATGCTGAGAATGATCACAATTTCCAAAGCAATAGATCAGATTTAATTGTTTATCTGAAGTTGCCTTTGTTTGACATTTTGATCAACAGAAGAAATTTACTTAGAAAGAGGAGGGGGAATGAGCAGTCTTTCCTAAGAAAGAAAGAAATAATACAATCCCCCACCCCCTCTCCTGCACAAAAACTTAAAACAAAAGTCTTGTGACACGGCCCTCTGTAAAGAGCTCTCCGATCCTGAAAATTGGAATGTTCAATGATACGTTAATCTTTATCTCTTCTAGTCACATTCGACTTCTTGTTGGTTTGAACTGAAGTTGATGCAGTAGTTGTGATTTCGACTACATGTCTAGTATTGAGCAGAGATAGATCATATATCATAAAAAGCCTGTGCGTGTATACTGGAACTTTAGGTTGTTCTCCAGAATTCCTGATGAACTTTATTTAGTACACAAGTGCTCTGCGACTCTGCGTGCTTTGAGCCCTTGTTGTTCATCTTTTGTCATTAAAAGCTCAACAGTGGCTGTATTATTTCATCCTAAAATGATGTTTAATTTATTATATTTGAACATGACTCATTGTTGCTTTGTTTTGAAGGTGGGGCCTGGCGAGGTAGATGATGAGCTAGAAGATGAGGTAGGATCAGAATGTGCCAAGTATGGAACAGTAACCCGAGTTCTGATATTTGAGATTACAGAGCCAAATTTTCCCACCGACGAAGCAGTAAGAATCTTTGTGCAGTTTGAAAGATCCGAAGAAACAACTAAAGCGCTTGTTGACCTTGATGGTCGATACTTTGGGGGTAGAATAGTGCGTGCCACATTTTACGATGAGGACAAGTTTAGCAAGAATGAGTTAGCTCCAATGCCAGGAGAAATTCCTGGCTTCACCTAGAAGAACAGAACGTCTATGATTTTCGTCAAGTTGTTCTCAGTGATTACGCTGAAGACTTGAAATTGGAGTTTAATATTTTTAATTACATGATAGTTGAGCATTTGGTTAAGCTCCAATCTTGGTCTAAATGTGTTTGTAACAGTGACTAAGGGTTGTTGCTTAGGAAATTATTGTGATGTCCACACTGAAAACTCCTT
>Ga0099826_10000259_pt1 | contig 23307 bp, 10 predicted proteins | sample Mtrugardesep15_FD_76830 | JGI IMG/M metagenome (GOLD analysis project Ga0099826, IMG submission 76830) | Root nodule microbial communities of legume samples collected from California, USA - M. trunc garden sep15 | ecosystem: Host-associated > Plants > Roots > Nodule | place: USA: California... | reverse complement strand
TACTTCATCAATTTTCATTAATTTGAATATGAAAAATCACTAATCAGTAAAATGAATTAAAATAGTTATTATCTGCAAATATTACCACACTGGTGTGACTTTCCCAACTGAAACATCCTCAAATCCAAGTCCAAGAATACCATCAAATGGAAGGGCTAAAAGTGCAAAGTTTCCTTCCCTTGTAATCTCACAAAATTCCTGGATGATAAAAAGCAACCAGACATCAATAAAACCAAAGAAGCATATAAAACTTTATCACAATACTTACTGAAAATACAAAAAAGAAAAAAAAAATAATACTGACTTGGTCTTTGACATTTATATCCCCAACTTTTACACTGTCTTGGCTGAAGAATCCGTAAATGTATCCTTCGTCATACGGTATTTCGCAAGGCACTCCTGAATATTATGAGAACAAACACAGTTTGTGCACATAAAACCAAATAGAGGCACCTTAAAAAGAAAGTATTCAATTCGTATAAGATTAAACGATACGATAATCCAAAGTTACCAATTTCGTTATAGGTGCTAGATATGCCTGACCTATACTTTGAATGAAAATAGCAAGCAATCTGCATCAGTCATATAAACACATAACTTAAAGGACCGAAGATGAAATTTTACAAATTATTTTCAATGTTCGTTCCATCAATTCAATTCGACATAAAAATCAAATCATTAAGTAACTTACTGAGAAAATGCATCTAGAAGATGGAACCCAAAGATTAGAGCTACCAGTGTCAAACACAACATTGAAGTACTGTGGTGGTGAACCAATACCAACTTCCCCATAATATTGTACATCAAAGTAATTCTTAAGATATACAACATCTTTTGAGCCATAATTTGTATCAACACTCTCTAAATCTCTTTCATGAATTTCCCTTTTGATTCTTGAAGTGTTAAGACTTTGAATATCTAAATTTCTCCTTTTGAGATTAATTCTCATCAAGCCATCATTAGAAATTGTAAAAGACAAAGACAAAGATAGAGACCAAATCCAAAGACATGTAACAACCAGCATATACTTCAAACTCATCTGTTTCAAATTTCAACATGGTTGAGTAATTATAATTACAAACAATAATACCATATTTGTAGTTTTCTGTTTCTAAACAACATAAAATTTAAGTATTAGCATCAATCATATAATTTGATTTAGTACAAGAAGCAAAACATAAATAAATTCGAGGTTTTTTGTGTACCTTATGATGATGATGTTGACTTTTATGGATACTATTTGACTTTGATACGTGTTCTACTACAATACAGTGGAGTTATATACCTTTCATAATATAATATAAATAAAATTAACCACGCTGCTGGAGATGAATGTTGTTTGAACAATAAACAATTTAGGACTCCCCTTTTGGCAAAAAAAACAAATTTGATTGTTTTTATGTCCAAAATATGGGTCAAATAAGAGGCGTATGAATTCTCTCAAGTTAAATTCTATGAAAAAGATATGATTAAATGATTAATTTATGGGACTTTCTTTTTCCACTCTATTAAGTTTCTCGTGCACCTTATTCAGTTCGAATTATAGAATCTGAACGACATAAATACACTATAAAATCCTCTCAAACACGTTAAAACATTTCTGATTTTAGAATCGAAATAGGGTGCGCGAGAAACTTATAAGGTGAAAAAAGTAACTCCCTTGATTTATATCAAGTGTTGCTAAGGTCCCTCTATAAGTTGTTTGCTAAGGTCTTGGCTGGCAGATTAGTGTTGGTCATGATTAAACTTATCTCACCAAATCAATCGGCCTTTCTTAAAGAAAAACAACTTATGGATGGTGAAACGGTCGTTAATGAAGTTCTAGATTTGGCTCAAAATTTTAAGAAGGAATGCTTCATTTTTAAAGTTGATTTTAAAAAGGCATGTGATTCAGTTTGGCGGAGCTTTCCTCGATTATATGATGAAGAAGGAATATATTGTATTTCATTAATTAAAATGTGTCAAATACATAAGGGTGCATCATCTATAATATGAGAGCTAGGATAATGGGGCTGCCTAAACTAACTTCTGAGCGACCCCATTAACTTGTCTCCTATTGAACTCTACATGAGAGTTCTGAAAACTATTATGTAACTATCGCCTACATACAAAAATATAGGGGGAATATTGTATAGAATTGGGGTTCTTTCTTACCTCATGTAACGCTAGTTGTGACTATGACGGAATAGAAAGAGGGAATCGATGAACAAGCTATAGATTTGGATTGACCAATTAAAAGGGTTGTGAAACTTTGGTAAAGCGGTGAAAAAACAATTTGGGTTGAGAAAATTGAGGGATTGAAGGACTGTGTGAAGCGATTGATGGATTGCAGAAGAAAATATCTGTCAAATTTTGGCTCACACATTTTTAAATATGGAAAAGTGGAGACTCTAGGGTTCAAACCCTAACCCCTATATAATATTGTCCTTGTAGCCAATTGAACTGTATTTATGTCTGCTAGGTTTCTAGTTACTTATTCAATGAGATATCTAATTATCTTTTAATAAATCGATTACATATCATATTAAGAATTTTGTGTGATAAGTGCTAATATAGATTGTAACAAAAAAAAATGCAAATATAGTTCATTCAAAAATATTCGCCCTTATATTGATAGAATATAAAAATACAAATTTTCACCAACGTATTCTTCAATCAGGTCAGAAATAAAACAAGGTCTTCTTCAATCAAACTCAACATTTCTTTCAATGTTCCCACAAGTCCACATTTCAATGTTCCCACCAAATGATGCAAAGCAACAAGTAACCGTATAAATATTAATGCCATTTATATTATTGACAATATATTAATCTGTGTGACTATATCCAATTCTGGCATTAAAATCACATATGTGGTTCAGACTTGATGGAAACTAGCGTATGGTTCTTGTTGTATATACCTTAAAATCTTATTTCTGAGAGTGTTCCAGTTCTGCCTATTACATAAGCCATAAGAAGGCTACGCGAGGCGTAAGTATGAAGCATTGTAGGATGTCCGGCTACTGTCTATTAGGTGCGACGTGTGTGAGGGATACGTGAGGCATAGGCGCGAGTTTTTTGTTTTCTTGATCGCCAAGTTTTAAGGGCTGGATGAATCATATAAATAGGCATTTTGGGAAGAGCAAATGAGAGAAGCTTTAGGGAATCAACAGACTCAACGTTAAGAGCTTTAGGGGTAAATTCTAGGGTTTGAAAACATCATTCAAACACCTTTGATGTGAAATCATTAAGTCTTTTAGCCGTGGGAAGATATTCAGAAAAATAGTAGAAATTAAGATTTGTTATTAAAGAACTTGTTGAAGGCTAATTTCTTGTGATTCTTATCTCTCTAGAAGTACTCTTTGATGTAAATTGTAGAGTTGATTTCTTCGCAAGCGTAAGTCAAATTTGGATGGAACTGAGTAAATAAATATGAGAAATTATAACGTGTGTCATTTTGTTAAAAAGTTTAAAATAAAAACTTTAACTTAGAAATTGCGCATTCAACACATTGAAACAACAAAAAGTAACTTTTTCTACCTAAATTTCATCTATCATTTTTAATTTTGAATCATTAACAAGTGTCCAACAAGTGCCCCTTGTTAGCATGACCCCATAGAGATCGTTGTGTTTTTTTTTCTCCTTTTATCTTATCACTTTGAGATCTACTTGGTTTTGATTTGATTGCTGCTAATTTTGCTTCAAGAGTTGTAACACTGGTTCTTGTATCTTCACCTAAATTATTGGAGAAAATAAATTTCTTCACCTAACTTGATCTATACATAACAATAACGTGCTTAGTTATGGTATGACTATAACAAACAACAGCGATAGATGTTCTCAAGAAAACAAATTGTGGCCACAATTACTATACAAATTTCTTAGGGACTGGAGAATGACATGGGTTATGTTAAGGACATAAACCGACACTCATAGCTTTGTAGTTAACTTTTTCTTGTATATTCAAGGATTGAAGGAAAAAAAATCTGAAACCTTTTCTTATATCCTCTCAATATTAATCTAACACTTTACCAAACAAGAGATTGAAATTATGAAAGAGGAGTGTCAAGTTTTTATTTGTTGATTAGTGTTATTGGTTTTAACTCAAACTTCTCAGTCCTTATGCACAAATTATCTGATTGCATAAATCAGCATGATACACACAAATCCTTTTAGTAAGCCTCGCAATTAATGTTATCTTTTGTACTGAAAAAAAATTTTGAACAACATTTGTTCATTCTTAGGTAAAGTTGGTAATCATTATTCAAGCATTTCACTCAATACAAACATTATGATTTTCAAACTGTGATTGCAGCCACTGCGGTTGTGGGTTGCGTCATGCACGGTGCAGTTGTTGCGATGTGAATTTTTTTTTTTGTCAAGGCTAGAACTCACACAATTTAATCGTGGAGGAGTAGAGTGTCTGGGGTTCAAACCCCGACTCCTACATATAATATGCAATATCCCTACCAACTGAGCTAAACTCACTGGGATAAAGAAAAATATATTATACTTGGCCTTCTTTTTACCAACTCAACTTAAGGAAACATTCATTTTTAGGTTTTCTTATTATTATTTTTTTTTTGGCAAGTAGGTTTTCTTATTATATATTTATAATTAATTAAAATATTTTGAGGCCCATTTTCAACCCAAAATTTTGAGGACCAAAACCTTGTTTGAAGCATGTGGCCCTTGGGCCGGCCCTCTATATCAACTCTCAATGACTTCTAATATCTCAACTTATTTTAAAATATCCCTTAAATATATGATATAAAAAAGAAACCTAGAAAAATAACTTTTTCTGTGGACCATTTAGTTTGTTGCATGTGGTGCAATGGCGTCGTTACCTACACTATGCAGCTACCGTTACGGCTTACAATGCGGTTTTTACTGTAATTTACGATCACATCACAATTGAGACTTGATGCAGTAGCGAACACTATGCAACCACAATATTGCAGACATATCAAGCTACAACAAATATTAATTGAGAATATATACAAATATTAATTAATCAATGTTAGTTAGTATGGTCTTCGACTTTGATTCTTTAATAATCAATATAACTTGTATTTTGATTGTAACAAAAGATTCTCTTTTTACGTCGAAGGGTCTTGTTGATAGAACATGCACATACATAATTGAGAGAAATATTAGAATGATTTCTACACACTTACACTTAGAGAGGAAAACTATAAAAGAATGATAAAAACTATTTGTAATTGAAAATGAGAGATATGAGTGATATTAGATATTAGAGATATCATTTGAATACAAAAACTAAGTATTTATAGGCTAAGTTGAGTAACTTGTACTACAAGCCACTAACCAACAAACATAGTTGGATTTATCCACAACTAACTAAGCTTAGAATATGAATTATACTTCAACACTTGTAACTATGATTTTACCTATGGACAATTCCTCGATTTATTGTTCATTCGAAACAAGCCATTCGACGGTAACAAAAATATGTGCAATACTGAATTCAACTTTTCCAAAAACTCATATAAACATTTCTGGAACACCTCTAGAACTCAATTTCGATTGAAACATGGATTTGATTCATACTACATATTCTAAGAAATATTTACCATCAGAAAAGAGGAAAAATCAGAGTCCTTTTTAGTTCTAGCAGCAATGGTGATGAAATAATCTTTGGACTAAGTTTATCAGAGTTTTTGGAAAAGTTGAGTTCAGTACTGCGCAAAGAAAATGACGGTGGTAGGGAGACAAGGGGGCTGACGAGGGAGTGGTGAATGAATATGAATTACAATGAAAATAGAAACCAACCATCCATATATCCAAAAATCCAGTTTTATGGTTTTGAATTTTATGGAAAAACTATTTTAAAAATAAGTAAAAACTAGATAAATCACATTTTATCCAAACATATTTTTTATTTTCAAAACTAAAAATACAAATCCGTAGTCTTAACAAGTGTTCTTAAAGCATTAGTTAATGAAACAAATATAATAAAAATATCTTAAAACTTGTATAGTCAAATTTTTAAAAATGTCTAAAATACGTATAATTTTATTTTTTTTTAAATTGGTGCTCCAGAAATACTAGACAGATTTTTTTTAATTGAAACTCCTAACAAGACAGATTTTCTTATCATGAAAAAGGAAGTGAATGCAACTCAACCAATGTTGCCGTGATTCTTTTCCAAAGCAATGTTCATGCATATTATTACGATACAATTGCAAGATCACGTGCATGGCTCATACTTGAAGGGGATGTAGACTACTTGGCCTTAATTTACTCATCAATTATATATCTAGATATAGTGCAAGGCAGCACACCTGTAAAAAAAAAAATTAAAACAACACCTTTTTTATTTTTAGGGATTAAAACAACACCTGTAAATTATATGTATAGATTGTAATACACAACTAAGACCAATAATGTTTTAAAAATCGAAACCAAATGAACTAAATGGACTGGTCAAGTGGTTCAACCGTGAACGTATATCCTTGTAAATAATGTTAGCAACATGCTACTCTTTAACATAAGTTGTTTAACACTCTTTCGTTTGTTAAAAATTACATGTATTTGACTCAAAACTTCATGATGTGCAGAGTCATTAATGGATGTAGATGTCAAAAAAAATTACATGTATTTCATCAACTTTATATGTAATCTACAAAATTTTGCAAACTCATGAATTTTAATCAAAAAGAAAAACTGTGATTGAAAAATATATATTAAAGAATGTGTTATTAATATTTTCCGAATGTGTTGTTAATATTTTCCTATTGTTCATAGTTTGATTATTTGGATGGTTTAATTGCGGTCCAGAATCAATGGATTTAAAGCTATTAACTTTGATCTTGATGTTCGTCATTTCGGTTTATGATTCAAATCATTGTTTTTCTTAATTAAAATGTGTATATGTTTTGAAAAGCAAATCATTGATTACCAACTATTTGACACCACACACATACACATTGCCTTCAACTACAAATTAACAAACCGACCATGTGAATTTCACGTTAATTTGTGTGTAAACTCAACAATCCATAACAAGAAAAGAAGAAAATTGCATTTGGTGGTGGAGCTAGGGTGCATAGTGCACCACATGCAACTACTTAAAGACATGGACCCACATCAAATAATTTATGGATCCTCGACTCCAACCATAAAGGGTTGGTAATATCACTATCGGAGTATTTTTTGCCATACATTTTCAGAACAAAAATCTTTGATATTTGAAGTGTCTTGATGAGTGTATAAGGGTCCATACAAGTTGGATAATGTCTGCTCTGATTTTTCATCCAATGACAAGATTAGCTTTTTCTGGATGGTTGCGTTCTCCATGCTCCACGTGAAATTATAAGGGTGGATAGATTGAAAATCACGACTAATGCAACAAATGTAATTTTCCTATGGTGTGCAAATCCTAAACAACTACTACTCCTTCCGTCCCGTAATACTTGACCCATTTAGAGAAAAAAATTGTCTCACAATACTTGACTTTCTCAAATTTTTAAGCAAAATTTGACAAGTTTTCTTTTATAATGGCATGACAACAACACCCAATAGAATTATATCTCATAATTAAGCATGTCTAGCATGTAAATATTAACCAATGACAATGAAGTGCAATTTAGTAATCATTACTTCAAAGTGAATGTTTAAAAATAATAATAAAGACAAATTAGTAAAACTATCATTCGCTTTCTTTCATCCTTACACTTTTCTTAATCTGTGTGAAATGGTAAAGTATGTCAAGTATTGCGGGACGGAAGGAGTATTATTTAGAGACAAAGGAAGTAAAATATTATAAAAAGAAATGTTAACAAATGTCTTTAACGAGTATCTTAGTGGCGGGTTAGTATTACCCTATAGGGTTAATAGTGTTTTACCCCTCTATAATATAGATCATTTTCGATTTTTCCCCCTGTAAAATTTTCTTTTTCGATTTCGTCCTTGTAATTTGAAGTTTTTTGGTTTTGAACCTTCATGAATTTTGACTGTACAAAATCGATGATATGGACGAGGGGTAAACTGAAATTTGATCAAATTAACAAGGGGGTAAACCGAAATTTCCTCAAATTATAAGGGGGTGAATCAAAAATTCCACTTATTACAAAGGTTGAAATTTGTCATGAAGGTCCAAAATCAAATAAATTTCAAATTACAAGGACGAAATCCAAAAAAAATATTTTACAGGAGGGAAAACCAGAAATGACTTATATTACAGGGGATAAAACACTATTAACCCTTACCCTATAATAAAGTAGTGACGCACCCTATTCAAAGGTTCCACCTATTTCCACTAACCGCCATGTGTCGTTTGATTCTTCTCTCTACCACCAGGGGCGTAGCCCTTCATTGACAAGGGGTAGCCTTGGCTACCCCAAAAAATATATTAATCTTCAATTGGTTGGTATAAATTTATATTCGACTACCCCAAATAATAAACTTTGAGTTACCTCAAACAAATTCAGTTGCCGAAAATTAGCATAAACAAATTAAATGGACATTGAGTTTTTTGCAAATAACCTATTTGTTTACATTGGAAAATACATTATCAATCTATTTAGTAAACGGCCAATTATGGATAAAATTGGCTTCTTTAAATGCATTTTACCCAACATTTTTAAATAGCCATTGTCAATTTTTATCTTTTGCTGTTTCTTTAATTTACATTTCATGTATTGATTAATTTTCGAATTAAATTTGTTTTTAGTCTTTACAACACTTGTGATTTTTTAGTTATGTTTTTAAGATTTTGTTTGATTTTAGTTCTTAATTTTCTGTTAGAGATTAAATACAAGACTAAAACACTTTTTTTTTTTGTAAAATTTTAAAAAATCAAGACAAAAATCGAATGATTTTTTTTAAGGACTAAACCTAAAATATTATAATCCATGGGACTAAAAACATTTTTATTCTTTCAATTTATATATTCATTTTAAAAATATTTATTGTTCATTTATATTTGGCCCCTGCATAAATTTTTTGCTAGCTTTACTGCTGTTACCACAATCTTCATTTTCTTCCAACCTTATCTCTCTTCTCACCCTTGTATTTTCGGCTGTAGAAGCAAACATATGATCAGGTCTTTGGTGCTTATTGCTGATGATGGTAAAGGAGTTTGCTTCCATCTTTGCTAAAATGTCATCTCCATGTCACTTTAATTTTGTCCACTATCCAAAAAAAATCATTTTTTTCAATTATCCAAAAAAGAAAGACTTGTACAAATTCCATTTCAAACAAGAAAACGAAAACGTGTGTTAAAAATAAGTGATGAAATATATCACCAGCCTTTTTCTAAAAAACAAATTGATTAGGTTGTTATGTAAATTATATGACTTTTCTCTCTTTAGAAATAATCGAATATTTTTACGCTTATGTATTATTATCCAACACACACTCTTTAATGAGTCATGACATTTACAGATATCGCTTAAGATGAAGCAACTGCACGATTCATGTTCCAAAGTTGAAACGTGAAAGCTTAGTATGGTTACGTGTGGAGAATCTATGTTGAACCAATCAAAAATTCAGAATAGTCTATTTAACTAACCATTTATTTAATGCAATTTGTTGTAAATAAAACTGCTTAAATAATCTCTTTGTGAATATCCCTTGTACTTCCATACATAAATTCTCTGTTTATGGAAAAATAAATAAAACTGGTTAAATTACATTTTTGACTTTTACTCTATTTTTTTAGTTTTAAATTTGTCTTGTAATTTTTATTTAAATTTCAAATTTATGCTTTTGTCGAGTGACTAAACTGGGACCGAATTGTCTCCGTGAGTTTAGCTCAGTTGGTAGGGACATTGCATAATTTATACAGCGGCTAGGGTTTGAACCTCAGACACCCCACTTCTCCGCATTTAATTGTGTGAGCTCCTGCCACTAGGCTACTAGAACAAAAAAAAAACTGAGACAGAATTAAGAGATTTAGAACACAAGCTCTTACAACTAGTATAAGTTACTAACTTGTCATACAGAAGGTTTCAATTTTTTCTTTTAATTTTTGTATTTGCTTCAAGTGTAGTTGTTTATGTTTAAATTATATTTTAAAAGAGATAAATAGGCACAACTTTTAATAAAATATTAAAGGATCATTATAAAATACAAAGGGACTATTTTGAAAAAATATATATATTAAGGAGTCAATTAAAATTTTAAAACTTAAGATATCAAACTCAAAAGATAAATAAAATAAATGATGCAGCTGAATTAAAGTCTATTTAGCGGTTTCAATATGATAGAGATGCGTAGAATAAGAGAGCTCGTTAAATAAGAAAGTTTTGATTGAGTTCAATAGGTTAGTGAGTTTTATTAAACGACGAATTATTCAAAAGAATTCATGTGTTAGATTTCTAATTGAAACTCTTGGTTTTTAACTCACAACCGAACTCCAGATTATCAGAACATGTCTCCTGAAAACCGAAGGGCAAAAAAAAAAACTAGCTATAAAACTTTTTTTTTTATATTGCTAGGTGTTGGAGGAACGGGGAAGTTTATGGTATAGGGTGTTAGGTGCTCGTTATGGAGAGGAATAGGGCGATTGAGATATAGGGAGGATGAGGATCGGTGTGGTGGTTGAATTTGAATAAGGTAAGAGAGGGTGTAGGAGTGAGAGAGGGAGGTTAGTTGCTTGATAATATTTTGGCGGATGATCGGGGATAGATTCAATACTCTATTTTGGTGGGATCCTTGGTTGGTTGGTATTTCCTTTAATGTTAGGTTCATAAGACATTTTGAGTTAACTGACAATAAATTATGGACAATAGCTGAAATGCATTCTCTAGGGTAGGGGTGCATGTGGAGGCGTGAAAGTGGCGTATGCGGTTGTTCTCTTGGGATGAGGAGTAGATTAGGGAGTGTGTTGAGATGCTAACATTAGTTGTTTTGCAGGTTGATGGGAAGGATTATTGGATTTAGAAGTTACATGCTTCCTAGTGTTACGTGGTGAGTAGCCCACATCCATCTTTAGTTTTATCTACACTCCTTACATCTTTTGTCCCAATGACATGCCTTATCCTTCATTCTCGATATTAGGTTTTTATCACTCCATTCGTCATTCCTCGTTACGTCTTCCTTCTATACATCTAGGTTCGTTAAGTTTAATACCCTATCTTAATATATTAATTCATCGCTATTACCGTCTATTACCTTAGGCCACTAAACTTTATAAAACTCGTCTTACTCATGTTTACACTCCTTGTTTTAACTTATAATATTAGAATTAAACTTCATCCTAAGGTTCTTTGATTATCTCCTTTGTTTATTTAGGATCAATTCATAACAAATCTCCTTTACTTCACGTACGTGCTCTTCTTCGGCTCTAGCTTTAATCTCACTATTGATTTGAGTTAATTACCTTTAGTTATGCCTAGTCACGCTTCCTAATCTTTATTGAATAGTTTAGGATCATTACTTCTACTTTGGGAAATCATTTAGGGAAGAAAAGTTATGTTTCCTATGTATTGGAAGGGTGCGCGGTGGTGCTCTTTAGGGGCACGGTTGCGCGTCCCTTAAAACACAAAAACAACAATTTGGGGCAGTGAGAAACGCACGGTCCATGCGCCTGGGAGGCACGACCATGCGTTTTGGTTTGGGCAGAAAATCGCAGTTTTGTTGCGATTTCGTCTTGGAGGACCTTTTCAGACTCTGTTTTCGACTTAAAATTCACCAATTTCGTCCTCAATCATCACCCCGTGATTACCCTATTATTCAATCACTAATTTTCGATTAACCTACTGCGTCTCTGAAACAACACTACCAATAAAACCAACCGCAACCTATTTGCAAGTAATTTGGCCAAAATTTTATACAAGCTCCTCACCAAAGATATGGGTCTAAAATCATTCAATTTTTGAGGGCTATCAACTTTAGGTATGAGAGCAATAAAAGTATTATTAATACCTTTTGTTAACTTTTTGTTCCGATGGAATTATGTAACAAACCTCAAAATGTCCTCCTTTAATTCAGGCTGAAAATCGTTAATAAAACCAAAATTTATGTCGTCTAGACCAGTACTCTTATACCTATCACAATTCCACACTATTGCCTTCACCTCTCTTACACAAAAAGGCCGGACCAAACTAGCACCATCGCTCTGAGATAATCTAATCCCCTCTCAATTCTCCATCACCAATCCCCAATTCAAATAATTCTAAATTCCTTTTCAATTCTTTTGTTTTTTGTTTTAAATTTTCCTAAAATATAAGTTTATGGACAATTGAAAATAATGACTTTCTAAGTAAAAAATAGAAGTTTATTTATTTATTTTTTATATATTTTGTAAAACTAATATTATGTTAAATGAAATAATTTTTTTCTTTTTATTTTAATATTTCAAAATTATAAAACAGTTATGTAAGTGGGTCATTTTTTCATAATTTATTGTGGATCATATAAAATGTGAAAAATGGGACCACCTATATATTATTTTCTAACCTAATCCATCCTCAAGAATTTAATTAGATTTAAAAATATCATAAAGTAACATGATTAACATTTGTTTTTGTTACAAGAGAGGGGATAAACATTTTTCTTTACAAGTAATTTATCATAATTTATTGTCTCTTCAAAAATCAAATATTAACGTAAAAGAAGATATATAACTACATCGATCAATCATATCCTTACTATAAATGAATCAAAGGAAAACCTAAAAGCACAAGATAAATGACCAAAAATCACTTTTTTTTTAATGTTGCTAACAAAGAATTTTTTTTTTTTTTAAATAACATTATTATAATTTATGTGGTAAATTATGTATCCATCCACAAAATGGCTTTTGAAGTGTATAAATAGCCCTTTAGTTCAAAGCAACAAAAAGCAGATACAAACAAAACAAAGGCTGCTTACAACAAAAGAAAGCAAAGAAAAGAGTTGGGTTGGGTTGTATTTGTTTTCTTCAACCATTTGATCCATTCCAATTCCTAACTCCTAATTCTATTAATAATCCTATTTTTCTCAATTTAATATTTTCACTTGTTATTTTTATCCTTATTTATAGCCGAATCGTTTTCCATTACCATTTCAACCTGTTTCTTCTTTGTTGCACCGTTGTTACCCTCTTAACTCATAATTACTACCCTCTTAACTCATAATTACTACACACAACTAATGCAAATAAATTACCATAAATCAAGCATTGCATAGAACAGAAAACCCAGATGCCAGAAGAAATAAAATCACAAAAAGAATAGAATTTTGTGATTATTTTGATTGGTTTTGTGTTATAGAGAAAAGGGTCGAAGAGAGAGAATTTTTTGTGGGAATGGTGATCATAAATCAAGCAAGGAGGAGTGAAGGAAAAGCAATGCAATTAGGGAAATATGAATTGGGAAAAACACTTGGTGAAGGAAATTTTGGAAAAGTGAAATTGGCTAGGGATACTGATTGTGGACAATTTTTTGCTGTTAAGATTCTTGAAAAGAATAAGATTGTTGATCTTCATAACACTGATCAGGTTTGTGTTTCATTCTTTAATTTCATGTTCTTTTTTTAATCTTTTTTGTGTTTTTATTACAAATTGATCACTCTTTGATATTTGTATTTTTGTACTAATCAACCACAAATTCACAAACATTGATTTAATTAATTGGGTCTAATTTTCATTTTGTTTGGCTTTGATCTGTGAAACTTTATGGCTTGTTGGAATTCTGGATTAAAGTTAGAATTAATCATGTTAATCTTCAATTATGTTTTAGTTTATTTCATAGAAAGATTGAAAAACTATATTTGTTTTGATTGAAAATTTCAGATAAAGAGGGAGATATCAACCTTGAAGCTTCTGAAACATCCTAACGTTGTTAGATTATACGAGGTAACATCCTATGATTCATCTTACCATCACCATGTCCCTGCAGTTATCTGGAATCTATAAGAATGAAATGAATGGTTGCTAATTTTACATCGATTTTAGGTCGGATATCGAGTTAAAAAATTTAATAATAATTCAGTCTATGAAATATGAATGGATGAACAGATTTCCAGTATAAAATAACAGGTGGCACCGAAAAAAAACACTGTTTTGTGTTTCTTCCACGTTGTTTGTTTTCTTTTTCAATGACACACTGTTTTGTTTTGATACACAGGTGTATCCTAAATTACTGTATATTTTTTTACCAAAATTTAAAAGTGTTTATATAGACATTTATTCATATTTTAATTTTTAAAACAAGTATGGATGGTGAAATATATAAATGTCTTTGTAAAAAAATGTATTTATTTTAAAAATCCCTCACTTATGAAGTATGGATTTAGACACGGATAGTGACACGTTTACACCACTAATAATTTGAGAAAATCATATAATTTAGTGTAATTACACGTATCCGACATTGGAACACACCTAATTTGATGAGTGCTTCATAGTTTTTCGCTCTTAAAAACTATAAAATATTGTTTTATCAGTCTTTTACACTTTACAGGCTTGTGTATTTTATGTCTAATTTTCTTTTAAGAAGTACTTTATGTCTATTATGTAAGAGGATTATTATTGGCTGAAATTCGAAGATTTTAAGGATCAATGTAAAAATTATGTCTTATCAAAGGACTATTGTCTCCCTTTAGGAATAACCTATTCTTTCCAGGGGTGCAAAGAAATATTAATGTACTGGTTTTGCTAAAATTGTTAAAATTTCAACCCGACACGCACAATTTATTTGCTACCTTTGCTTTATATTTGTTGTTCTTTAAAAAACTATGCATACAATGCATGTGATTTTCGGATTCCAGAAATAGTAAAGGTGTGAAAGAAGCATCTATGCCCTTCTTTGACAATGTCACACTCATTAATATAGGAATTTGAATTTAATGCAATTACACCGCCATATGTTTGGTATCTTCAAGATCGGTTGTTCAAGATCGTTTGAGATCAGACAGTCCAAATTTAGATCGATATTTATTAAACTACAAACAATTCGATATGATCGAACGGCGACCAATGTAACCTAACCTACTTGAAAGTCCAAGTCCCATTAATAGTGAACACTCCAAGCATCTAGGTCCACAATTCCAACAATTATTGCTTCTCCTATATCTAAAATACTTACTCATTATGATGCACGTTATGTGTGACCCATTTGCCCCTAAGTTTATATCATGTGTTTTGTCTTTGTCTTCAACCGAATAAGAAAATATGAATGTGATGTTACAACCAAGATAGTAACTTCTAACACAGCAATTAACTCATTTCTTGAATTTTGTTATAACCACAAAGACTTTTCTTTTTAATAGATTGAGGTTTACTTGTGGACCCTTAATAATATGCCGTTTTGAAAAGGGATATGAATAATAAAATTTTGTGGTGATGCTAAATTTTGGAGCAAAGTTATCTACCAAAACACGTTAGGAATCCATAACTTTTGAACCTTCGAGTACACCTTTAGACTTTATGCTTATAGAGTTTTTAATTATTATTGGTTAGGTTCTTTTCAAGTTAACATGAATAATTGAAAACCTACACAGTTGGCACATCTAGTCATATCTTTATAGATAGACTAGTTGTGGATAATATTTTTTCTTTGTGATTAATTTGTTTTTACTTGTATATCTTTTTCCTTGTGGATAATTTTTTATTTTACTAATATATCTTTTTATATATATAAAATTAGGCTCATAAATCATGTTAGTTGATGATTGGATCTAACATTGTATATGGTGTGTCTTGTCCGATCTATATGATTATCAAAATTTTAATAATTGAAATATACTTATGTTTTCTTGTGAGATTGGTGTGAGATGTCATTTTCCTTTCAATTATAGTATATTATGGAAATCTAATAATTTATTCTCGAATTGAAAAATAATTAATTTTGGTCCCATTCAAAGCTTTCATTATTTATTTGTTTGGTCTGTGGTGTGGGCTCCACATACATATGGCAGCAAGGTTACTTTCTTTGATTTTGTTAAATGGTTCAAATACTTTTTACAAAAATTAATTATTGGTTGATGTTAAAAATAGTTGTCATATTTATCCCCGTAGTTGCTTACTATTTGAATTCCTTAAGATAAATTCTCCTTCCGTTTCAAAATATATGTCAAAGTCAACTACTTCACATATGCCAATTCACAATTTTGACCGTTAATATCTTTTATTATCTAAAGTAAAAAATTATAAAAATTTAATATTTTGAAAAAATTTATCGAAACAAATCAAACAACATCTTACATGCTAATATTTGTACTTATACATTAGTTAAAAAGTATGGTCAAAGTAAGTCGTGTGAATAGTGCATATTGCAAAAATTGGACATGTATTTTGAAACGGAGGGAATATAAGATAAATGTGACGGAACAAATTACTGATATCATTGGTCCATGTTAGTGGCATTTATCTTGTGCTAATCATGAAGTTTCCACCCATAATAAAAGATTTAGTGGTTCACCATCAACTAGTGTGCATCACAAAAATACAATTTTAATCCATGAAAGGGCCCCAATTTGTATCTGATTATGTCAACACAAATATCATTCTAATACACAATAAAATATCATTCTTCACATATATAAGATGGTCCCATTATATACTCTAATATGCAAATGGCCAAGTATATGGTATATATAAAGTAAATTTGTTGCTCTTATCCTATGTATACGTTGCATGTGTAGCTTAGGATGGAAATATCAAATATGTATATAGCCCCTTTGTAACATTTTTAAATGGTTAATGCAATAACTTGCCTTTGAAGCCTTGGTGTTCTAATTATTATATTATAATTATGATGATTATGCAGGTCTTGGCTAGCAAAACCAAAATTTATATGGTACTTGAGTACTTGAATGGAGGAGAGTTATTTGACAAAATTGTAAGCAAACTTTGCCTGTTCATTAATTATACACCTTAAATACATTATTTTATATAGCAATGAATAGCCACTTTTTATTAGCAAAGTCAGACTGAATACATGTATAATGTCTGATTCATGTGTTAGTGTCTGACACTGATATCTGTAACACCAACACTTCTGAACAAAGACATGTCTTGTGTTGGATACATGTCTATGTCCAACACTGACACATGTGTTTACATTCAATTCTTTCATTGGGGGCAGTTTCAATGGTGTGTCTTGTGTCTGTGCTTCATGGCACCGACACAACACTAACACATATAGTTACATTCAATTATTTTATTTTTCAAGACTTGTCAGTGTTGTGTCCTTGTTTTTGTCAATCCTTTTTACACATGTTCTTATTAGATATGAATTGTCTTGACAGTCATCCAAAGGTAAACTTACAGAAGCTCATGGTAGGAAGATGTTCCAACAATTGATCGATGGCGTGAGTTACTGCCACAATAAGGGTGTCTTCCACAGGGATCTTAAGGTTCTTTCACAATCTTCTTAACAACTGTTACAGCATTTATGGTTTTTGAATTGAAACTATATTTAGGGTTACAATGGTTGCAGTTTTATCAACAAATATTCTGTCTTATTGCAGTTAGAGAATGTACTTGTGGATGCAAAAGGGAACATAAAGATAACTGATTTTAACCTCAGTGCTTTGCCTCAGCATTTTAGGGTAAGAATAAGATATTCTTAGAACCATAAGGACTGTTTGGATAGATTTATTAGAGTTTATCTACTGTCTTATGAAAACAGCTTATGACATGTTCATAAGTTATTTTTAGCTTATTTCCATAAAGCTCTTTTGTATGAAAACAACTTACAAACAATTGATTAACATGATTATCCAAATACATCATTTTGGTAACTGATAAAGTGTGTGAAAATTTCAGGCAGATGGGTTGCTGCATACAACTTGTGGAAGTCCAAATTATGTTGCTCCTGAGATTCTTGCCAATAGAGGCTATGATGGCGCGAAGTCGGATATTTGGTCATGTGGTGTTATCTTATATGTAATTCTAACAGGATACCTTCCTTTTGATGACAGAAATCTAGCAGTTCTCTATCAAAAGGTGAATGTTCCTACGTTATTTCTTTGTTTTTTTTTCTATCTTGTGTAGTTTTGTAGACTAAATACCAATTGATGTGTTTTTACGTCGTTGGGTCATAGATTTTCAAAGCAGATGTTCAAATACCAAGATGGCTGTCACCTGGTGCTCAAAACATTATAAAGAAAATTCTTGACCCCAATCCTAAAACCCGAGTAACGATGGATATGATCAAAGAAGATGAATGGTTTAAGGAGGGTTATAATCCTGCAAATCTAGAGGACGAGGAAGAGGAAGAGGATGTATACATTGACGATGAAGCTTTTTCCATCCAAGAAGTGGTATACTTTTGCACTTTAAGTTAGTTGTCATTAGTGTAGCAGAATATGAACAAATCACTAATTTTTCCACTATATGTTAATTTATTAATAATAAATGTTGTCAAATTCCGCTATATCACTGTTGCGTAGTTGAATTGCAGTTGACAACTGCTGTCATCTATAATTCTGTTCCTGTTATTATTTTTATTTACCTTTCTTTATATCTTTCTATTATTGTAATACAACATTTATATTCGTTACAGTCCCTTGAAGGAGACCAGGGTAGTCCGAAATCACCATCACTTATCAATGCATTTCAGTTGATAGGGATGTCTTCATGCTTAGACCTCTCCGGATTTTTTGAGCAAGAGGTGAGTATCAGTATGAAAGTTTATACTGTCGCTTGGCAAGACATGCGTTTTAACGTATAGAATTTCTTTACTACTTTAGTGTTAAATTAGATCAATTTAATGAATAATATACTTGAATTCTAGGATGTCTCGGAGAGGAAGATAAGATTTACGTCAAACCATTCACCAAAAGATTTGACTGAGAAGATCGAGGACATTGTAATAGAAATGGGATTTAGAGTTCAGAAGAAAAATGGAAAAGTAAGTGACTAAATATTGTTGATTATATTTGTTAATCATAATTGAAAAACTGGTTTTGCTAAACATTTCCACTACAACTTGAAATTTCAGTTAAAAGTGATACAAGAGGATAAAGCTCAAAAAAGCCTAGGAAGCCTCTCAGTGGCAGCCGAGGTAAATAAAAGCTTGTCGAGAATGAGAGCTAAAATCTCAATATTTTCAACTTTCATTTGTCGTGCTGACATTATGAAACTATTTTCACTTCAATTGTAACAGGTTTTTGAAGTTGGTCCATCTTTGTATGTTGTAGAACTAAGGAAGTCTTATGGAGATGCTTCTGTATATAGACAAGTATGTATATTACTGCTATCTCTTTCTATGCACTCTTTTTGAGAAAATCAGGCTAACATGGTTTTTTTGATGATATTTTATGTAGTTATGTAAAAGGTTATCAAACGACTTGGGTATAGCCGTGGCGGAAGAGCTAGTAAGCTCAGAAAGTCTAGGCATATGAAGAAAATAAATTAGAAGCCAGATAATGTAAATTTCCCCCTTTTGTTTTCTGGTGGGTTAGCTATATTAGATGTCGTAGGTTTGAATCCAGCCGTCAAAACTCGTTAGGGAGTGTTTTGCTTCCTATTATGGTTCTATAGCTCTAGGAATTAGTCTTTAGTCTTTGCAGTTACGCGCGGAGGATATTCGGTTTACACCAAAAAGATGTGTCTGATATCAATCGTATACACACCATTTGAAATTGAATTAGTGAATCATGATACATGCATATAATGAATTTCGTAATTATAAATACATTTTGAGTTTATTATTTCATGCGCATAGTATACTTTGTAACAAACTATATAGTAATAATACTTCATTCTACTTAGCCAACAACTATTTCATGTAGGCTGAGCAATGGCCTCCATTAGACCGTGTACAAAACGGATACCAAAAGTATTTATAATACACGGCCATGGCCATTGAGCAACATCATGTCCCACCCGTTTTCGTGCTCACATAAATGGATGCACATGCAATCGAGCGAAAGAGGGTGAGGTTTGCTGTTTGTTCGATGGCCATTAGCATCTTCCGGATGTAGTATACTGTATATCCCAAGAGCGTATCCCTTTTCCAGTAATTGTTCAAGACTCGGTAAGTTGTTTTCCGTGTTCGGAACATAACGAGTATCATTAAGAATTGCTTCCAATCGTTTCTTTGAACTTATATATCACCCTACAAGCACCTTCAATTATCTGCAAATTCGACCATACTCTTCACCTTATGATCAAGACTCCAATGTCATTCTCTATGGCTAACCATGTGATTGGAATAGCCTAAATTAGAAATACCATCTTCTAAATTAGTAGTTGCCAATAGCAAAACATTATCTAAATTAGAATCTCTTCATATGCAAGTTGCACCGCATTATTCTTCCCTTGGAATTGAGAGAATTTTGGTGAGACTTTGTCAATACGATTTTGATTATTTCATGATTGAATATAATACAAGGAGTGCACTCGTGATATATTATATAGTGCAAGAAATGAGATACATCATTTGGGTCTAAGTTAAAGACTTTCTTCGACCTTAGATGAAAAAAAATGGAACTTTTCGTATTATATTCGATTATCATTAAAAATAATAGCTTGTGGATTGAAGGGATACTTTTTGAGAGTCAAAGTCAAGTAGGTTTGTAATTGTGGATGAAAGGGAAACCGTGAATGCATGTTTGGTAGGATTTCTTCTTCCATTCAATTTAATATGAAAATGCTGTTATTATCTCTTGCAATTTTCAACTTGAACCAAAGCTAGTGTTACAATTTTTTGAGTTGTTCTATTGGAGCCATTGCCATATAAGACACCTAAAACGAAAAGAGGTTTCATAAAATTAAGTTCCACAAAGAGGTTTCATTGTCCTTTCAAACCATCTCTAAATATATTACCTGATTTCTACCCTTTCTCATAAATAAATTATTAGCTTAATTGTAGTTTTAACCCCATAACTTTCACAAAGTTGCGATTTTGGCCCCTTAAGAAAAAAAACTAAAAAACGACCCCCTAAGTTTTGCATCTGTGGCAGTTTTGGCCCCCAATGCCAATTTTGATTCGGTCTACGCTGACGTGGCACCATAAGTGAGGTGTCACGTGTTACTTTTTTTTTAATTTTTTTTGGCCTTCGGGGGCCAAAACTGCTACAGATGCACAACTTAAGGGGTCGTTTTGTAGTTTTTTTTTCTTAGGGGGCCAAAATCGCAACTTTGTGAAAGTTAGGGGATTAAAACTGCAATTAAGCCAAAATTATAAATAGACATAAATTATGTGTATGTTTGGTATCATGGTATGTACGTCAGAATCACGATGATTCATTGTGATTTTTCAAAAGCTACACCTTGTAGCTTATGTAAAACCACGGTGGGTCATCGTGATTCTAGTATACACCATGTGATACCAAACATAGGCTAAAAAAATTCATGCCTAGTGGATTTAAAGGACATGTGCTACACGAAAAAGTCCATTAATATTATCGTTTGAAGTAAAATTAGCTTTAGTGTATTAACGTTTCAACCGACTTAAATTTATAATACAAGACCAACATATGAAATATAATATTCTATAATCCATAATATTTTTCTTCAACCACTCGGGAAAAAGATGAAATTGTAATAAACAACTTTTGTGGTTGTTCATTAATCGAGGAGAATTATTTAAAAGGACTAAAAAGCTATAACTAAAACTATTCTAACATAACTAATCTTCATTCATTCATTTGATAATGATTACAATGACCAATTACTTATTTATAGTCTTGATACTCTAACAACTTCACCTATGACTCATCACAATTGATCTCTTTAGACCCTTCTAAAGAGCATGACTTATCACCTAATATAACTTAGACTTATACTATTCTATATTCTAATGGACCTATCTTAGATTATTACATGTGCATACATGTAATCATGTGAATATAAAATCTAAAGATGAAGCAAACCATATATAGTTTGATCTATGACACTCTATGAAGAGTTATAAGATTTCTCACTATGTTGCCTATAAAAACGCACAATAGATCACGATATTGAAGCACCCCACATTAACTTAACTTGTAATTGATAGAAGAAGTTATCAAGAATTTTTTGAACCTTAAAAGGAAGAAAAATTTCATTAATTAAAGAAGCATTCCAATATCAAATATCATCATGAATAAGATTTGTGATAAGTTTAATATCAAAATTAAGAGTTTTACATTACCAAATCATGCGACCATTTTGATATAAAAAAGCCAATTTTCCTGCCATACATAAATATGACCATTTCCAACTTTCTCAATAACATGACACAAAGCTTGCAAAATACTCTCACAATTACAATTTACAAAGACTTCAATTCAACAAAACAAGTAAAAACCCCATGAAAGTCCTGTTAAAATTCAAGTTCTACACCCGAGATCATATGCTCTGGACATAGCAAACTTGACTATTTCAATTTCGTACGATCATTATAATTTCAGTAAGTCCAAAATGTTTGTGTGCCAAATAATTTTACATACGCACATATGACTGGCAGCTTGTGGAGGAATGTTTAGAAATGCTGATGCTGATTTTCTAGGAGCTTTCTCTGTTAATTTGGGAGTATCTACTGCTCTACACTTTGAACTTATAGCAGCTATGGTAGCAATTGAAATTGCTCATGTTAAAAATTGGCAAAATCTTTGGTTGGAAACGGATTCCATGCTAGTTTTGTTGGCTTTCAAGTCTGCTAAAATAGTGCCTTGGTCCCTAAGAAATAGGTGGGATAATTGTATGTTCATTTTATCTATGTTTAATTTCAATGTTTCTCATATATATATATATATATGTTGAAACACTAGTGTATATTGGGGAGAAACTTGGAGTATGCTAGTGAGGAATGGGGAGCCATTGGAATATAAACACAAGGAAGAAGAAACTAGTGTTAGTGTGTATTGAAAATTTTCAATGTCCCACATTGGGTAAATCACACACTCTAGTAGTGTTTATATATGTGGGATTTCAATCCCAAGGGTGTGCCCTTGGGGTACCCACTTTTGTGAACGGAGTGAGCCATGCCAAAAGTAATATAACACGCGCGCGACGACGCCGCCGTCCGACCGGGCTTGGGTCAAAAAAGGAATATTTTTTTTGGGCTCAGAAAATAAAATAAAAAACTTTTAGATTTTTTTTTACTCCGAAATTTCCGCGAGACCAAGTCTCTCCCACGTGTTCCACGTTTTCCTTGCTCGCGCGTCCGCCCAAGCTTATCCACACGTTTTCCCGTCGTGGGTGACCGTTATCCGGGTCGTGGGCGAATTCTGGCGGGTCGCGAACTGGGTCGTGGGCTAAACCGCGGGTTATGAACCGGAAATTCTCCCTATAAATAGAGAGCTCAGGACTCTCATTTCCTTTATCCCAAAACCGAGAATCGAACGCTCTTCTCTGGTTTTCTCCCCCTTCTCATCTCCCGCGGTTTGTGTTGACGAACCGTTCTTTTCCTCCTCCTCTGTGGGCTTTCGGTTTTCTGTGGCTTTC
>Ga0099826_10000258_pt1 | contig 23411 bp, 11 predicted proteins | sample Mtrugardesep15_FD_76830 | JGI IMG/M metagenome (GOLD analysis project Ga0099826, IMG submission 76830) | Root nodule microbial communities of legume samples collected from California, USA - M. trunc garden sep15 | ecosystem: Host-associated > Plants > Roots > Nodule | place: USA: California... | reverse complement strand
ATATATATATATATATATATATATATATATATATATATATATATATATAAGCGAGTTGAGAGCGAGCCAAAAGAGAGTTTAAAGGAAAACGGGTGAAGTAGGTAAGTTGGGTGAGTTGGAAGCGAATCAAATGAGAAAGTTGAAGATATTCTACGATAGTAAATTCGTTAAGCGAACAACAATTCGCTTAAAAAATTAAGATGTCTTTAATGATCTTAGGGACGAGCTGACATTACCTTCCTATGAAGAAACGTCAATTTACTAAGCGAGCCTCTTGTTCTTTTAGCGAATTTCCATTTTTAGCAACTTAGATCACAAAATAAGGATTTTTTTTTTGCCATTTTGGGTTCTAAACTAGAGAGTGACCATGTGAGGGAAGAAACAAGTTTGAAGAAACTTCAGGGGTCAACATCAATTATCATTCCATCTCTTCTAGATATGTATTATAAGGCTAATTTTCTCTTCAGTGTAGTTAGCTACAATGCTTCCCTAGACACTTGATATGGCTGGTTGCATACAATCTTTGTTTTGTTATATCGATGAATTTATTTATAAGAACCAAAAAACTTAATTAACCCAATAATTAATAAAGGCTAATTTTTTCAAGTAAATTATAATTTATCTTTCTTATACAAAATTAACTATGAGTGCATGATGTCACAACTTTTACACATCAAAGGTAAAAAGTGAGATTTGATTGTTCATATAAAGAGCAGGATTTGATTGTTGCTCATAAGATTCCATCAAAACGATAAATGAAAAGCAAAATAACACATACATGATATTTGTTAGGATTAGACTTTGTTAACTATTTCTCTTTTATATCATCGTGATCGATTATATACTTTCAGGTTTTTTATTATATCTCCACTTATTATTTTTTGTACGTTTTTGTCTCCGACAAATGATGAAAGATCTACCGTATTTATTAAACTCAGATGTCTCGTTAAATTAACCTATATAATAATATTAAGAAATGGTAGTGGTTTGTGATTGTAAATATAACTCTATGTCTAGCAACTAACATTCATGGATGAAATTATCCTAGACCTATTATCTAAAAAGTCTTTCCCAAACACTTAGTGTGTGTTTGGTTCTGCGGTGGCAAAAATTAAGTTTAATAGAATTGATTTTGAAAGAATTGATTTTGGTTAAAAGTGAGTTGAAATAAATTGATTTATGTTTGGATGCAATCAAATAAAAATGATTCTTACCAATTTATGTTGTTTGGATAGTTTAAAGTAAAATTGCTTTTGAATGTATAATTACCAATATGGGTATTAATATTATATTTAAAATTGTTATTAAAGAGTTTACTAAAAAAGTTGTTAAAGGACATTAATATAATAAACCACAATATATGGTTAGAATCAATTCCATTGAAGGCAGAAGCTACATTTTCCAACTTCATGTTGAATCACTTTTAGTTACCAAACTCATGTCAATAAATAATTAACCAAACATATGTTTTTAGACTGAAAGTGCTTTTGCCATGCATAGACTCACGTGGTGCATTCCACCGTGCAACCAAACGAGCACTTAGTAAATCAAAAGATCAATTTTTGAATTATCAGTTTGGAACCTGTATAGATGGAATTTATTTTGAGCTTATACAAATAAATAAGCTTTTATTTATAATTCATAAGCTTGTTAAGATAGTTTATAAAAAAACAAAAAAACTTATGAAGATACAAATTTTATTAGTAAGAACATATGAATTATTATAATAGTCTATTTATTTTCATAAGCTATTTTTCATAAACTCAATACAATCCATACCTAAGAACGAGAATAACACATCAATATATGCTCAACACAAAGCGTGAAGTATATATTCGGTTAGCAAATATGCTCATCATTTTTCCATCCATGAAGCAATTTCCCCTGCACTTATCTAGGCACTAATAAGAGACTAGACATGACATAAAATTCGACAAATTTATGAAATACCAAAATACGCTTTTTATTTTATACTCCAAATTTTTTATGTCTCATCTCATGTCTCTCCGTCCCCGGCATATATTATCGCTCTCTACCCCCTCTCTCACTCATATCTTCTTTCTCATATTTATCTCTTTCTCTCCTCTCTTTCATATAATATCACTCTCTTACTATCAAGGGTATTAAATATCGTCAAACATCATACATGATAAAAAGTACTTAAATGCTTAATTTCACTTTTAATCTCCATGTTTTATCTAACTCGCAAAGATAGCTTTTTTTATTTGAAATCAAATATTTTGGTCTCTCAATTATCACGTTTGTTGCATTTTTCGTCGCAACTCATGTTTAGCCTAAAAAAATGATTTTAGGCCAAAAAAAAGATGATTTATTACCAAATTTTAAATATGAAGGGAAATACTATTTTTGGGTGCTTAGGCAAAAAATCAGTCTTTACGCCCAAAATAAGGTTGAGCTTGGTTTGATTCGATTTTAATTTTAAAAGTAGGAATCTAACACTCAACTCAAACTAAAGATATATAATTGATTGATTTAAAAATATTGGATTTGGTAAAATTTCATCCAACTCGGCACTTGCTAACACCCTTACTTAATACTTGTAATAAAACAAATGAAGTATTTTTTTTTAGTGCATGTACATATAATACAAATTTCTGCACAAAGTTGAGCTATTCCACCAAGCCGTCCAACCACTCATGATAAGTTTCAATAATCATGGCAATGTATTTTTTGAATGGAATAATCGTGGCATTGATCCTAACAATCATTCTATTTTAATGTTGGCCTCACCATTCATTCATAGAGGATAAAAAAGAAAAGAACTGGCCTTAATTATCAATAGTCAATTTATGAACGTGAGTATATATAATAATCGATGGACAATCATTGGACCTTATGAACCATGAAGATGATAAGGAGACTTGTTCACCTCTCATTGTCATAGTGGAAAATCAAATGCCCGATAACCATATTTATTGCCACCCTTGTTGTTGTCATCATCATCCTCATTTAATTTAAATACATTGTGTTCCTTTAGTTACCTTGAAAATGACGACACAATTTTTTTTCTAATGATAATGGAGTTTACTTTGATAATGATTAAGTGTTTCGAGTATAATTGATTTTATTTTTAGAATTTATTTGAAGTTAGAAATTTGAGTTTTTTTAGACGAAAGAAAAAATATATTAAATAAAAATAAAGAGATATAGAGACTTTGAGACATTTGACCTGACTCAGGTATAATCCAAATGAGAATACATCGTGTTAAATCGTATCAAGTGGATCAACCCTAAACTATCCTAGCAAAATTTCACTTATCACAGACGCAACTCAGCGAATCCGTGTACGGCGCGCGAAACCAAATTAAAAAAAATATATGAAGAGTGAATGTTTGCAACAAAAAAAAAGTTAGAGTTTAAAGTGGCGAATAGATTTACTGCCAACACGGTACAAAATCTAAATGCCAACAAATCAAATTTATTACTTAAGTCACTTTATGTGAATATTTTTAAATATAAATCATTTTACCTTTATCTTTATCTTAATTTTAACCAAAATCAAGGTTGTTCATTTCATTGATTTCAATAAAAGTTTCTAAGATATATTATTATTTTTTTACAAGAATTTCTAAGATATATGTTGGTGGATAATTAAAATGATTGACATGTTTTAATTTGAATGACTAAATTTCATTTCAGAAATTTGAGATAATAAATTATCCAAGACTTACAATTTTGATGTGTAAAATGCTAATTTAAGAATATTCGCTTACTACATGTTTATCTACACAGTATTTTAAACACCCCCAAGTTTCTTTTTCCATTGATTAATAGTTAAATTAGTTGTCATTACGCTCATAATGAATAAAATATAAGAGTCCTATAACTTTTTAAATAAAGAAAAGGGTAAGGGTGGTTAGTTAGGTCCTAGCATTATAATCAAGCATTATCTAACAACTCATGTCCATGGACGGTGCAAGGGCAGCATAGAATAACACTCCCTTTCACAATCATATACATTTTATTATTGTAAACTCTTCATATATATACCATGGCAAAGAATTCTTATGCAAGGCATCTTCAATTAATAGTTGATTAGATAAGTTCAAAATACCTAATCAGTCTTTGGTTAATTAGCTAGTTTCTTTGTTTTCAAGTAAATTGTCAAAATGGTGAAGATAGGTTTTGGTACATTTGATGACTCTTTTAGCGTTGCCTCCCTTAAGGCTTATCTATCAGAGTTCATTGCCACTCTGATTTTTGTGTTCGCTGGAGTTGGATCAGCAATTGCTTACAGTAAGTAATGTTCATGTGTAACTAACTTCTTTTTTATCTTTTTAAGAAGTGTGACTAGATATATGATTTGAAACAAAAATTATGCAAGAAATAAGAGGAATAAGCTTTGTAGCTCTAAAGGTTTTGGTCGTCCAATCTAGGAAAATCCCATTGACTTTTCTCTCGTATAATAGTCTTAAATCGTTTAAGTTAATTTTAAAATAGACAAGAGTTACATGTATAATATGAAAAATGAATACGTGTATACAATAAGTGACCAACCTCATTCACGTCATGTCTTAGACATGTGGGTTTTTGTCACGAATTGAAAAATGATAACGGTGTCATCTAGTAAGACTTAAAAAGATTTATTTAAGACAAAATTTGAAGGAATATTCTGGTATAATTAAACATAAAGGACTACAAGACATATTTTGCTTTTGTCAAGAGTTTTTAGCAACTTCAATAAATTGCAATATTGGCAAAATATAAGTGTACATCAGATGGTTGGTAACAATTTGGGACTGTTGGTACAAATGTACAAGGAATAATGAAATGTGATTGTTTTGCATTATGCAGATGATCTAACATCAGATGCAGCCTTGGATCCAGCGGGTTTAGTGGCAGTAGCTGTGGCTCATGCATTTGCACTATTTGTTGGTGTGGCCATAGCAGCCAACATCTCAGGTGGACATTTGAACCCGGCTGTTACTTTTGGATTAGCCATTGGAGGCAACATCACCATCCTAACTGGTCTCTTCTACTGGATTGCCCAATTGCTTGGCTCCATTGTTGCATCTCTCCTCCTCAATTATGTCACAGCTAAGGTATATTCAAAAGTACATTACATAATTTTAGGCTCAGGTGTTTAATGGTTTCGGTTAATGACAAATCGTTTTGGAAAGTTCGAGATCAAATCTCGATTGAAACAGTTTTCAGACTTGTTGTATCTTAGTTGAACTTCTGATTATCAGAAACTGTCTCCCTTAAAAACTAGAGGGCGAAAAAAAGTTACAGAAGCAGAGTTATTTTACTCGTAATCATAACAAGTTCCACATATTAAAAATCATTGAATAGGAATAGTTGATAAATTGTAGCAGTATGGGAATTCATTCATACATTCAATTTTCTTATATTAACCTATTATGTTGGATATATATTTGCAGAGTGTTCCAACCCATGGAGTGGCTGCTGGACTGAACCCTATTGCTGGATTAGTGTTTGAGATTATCATAACATTTGGATTGGTTTACACTGTTTATGCCACAGCAGCCGACCCCAAAAAGGGCTCAATTGGAACCATTGCACCCATTGCTATTGGGTTCGTTGTCGGTGCCAACATCTTAGCCGCCGGTCCATTCAGTGGCGGTTCAATGAACCCGGCTCGCTCATTCGGCCCAGCTGTGGTTAGTGGAAACTTTGCTGATAACTGGATCTACTGGGTTGGACCATTGATAGGAGGAGGCTTGGCTGGGTTGATTTATGGTGACGTCTTTATCGGTTCATATACCCCAGCACCAGCATCTGAAACATACCCTTAAAATTGAATCATGGTTGTTGGTCCTTTCAAGCTTAAACTTTGTTCACTGTTTGCTTGCTGTCATGAACCTTTTGGTTTTGTTTTTTCTTTCAAAAAGAAAATTGCAACTTTTATTATCTACCCACTGCTTGTAATAAATTGTAAATTTTAAAGTTATGATTGAATGTCCCTTTGTTTTTTATCTGAGATATGTTACATTCACAATCACCACTACAGACTAATCACTACCTCCTACATACGTAGCACTGTGCAGACTAACTTACCATAAAGTGCAGAACCAGAAAAATTCGAGAAAATGGAGCAGTTTACAGAATAATCTAAGGAATAACTTAACCGACTGAAATCGAGTAAAGGAACATTTTAGACTATGGGTTTCAAAGTGGAATTAAACATACAGAGAACGTTATTTAGAGAAGTAACTGTTAACCACTACATGTATTTCCCGATCCACGGTGGTGAGTTTGGCAAAATCATAGTGAACCTTAGTGAGTTTGCAAAACTACAGTATGGAAGCTCAAACAAAATCATTGTGTCACAGGGATTTCATCAAATCTAATGTTATTATAAACATGCACACAGCAAGTCCAAAAGCAGCTGTGGGAAGAAAAAAAATACAAATAACATAATCTAATGATTAATGAACTGGTAAATCTGCCATGATGATATGATGCAAACCAACAGTATGTAATTAACTATCATTTAACAAAATGCCTGTATTCTAATGATAAATGGAAATAGTTAAAAAAAAAAAAGGGACAAGTAATTGCCAAAATATAACATGGGTTAATAATAGTAAACAAAATTTGTAAAATTTAAAGAAATCTACTAAACCATGCGTTGAAATTTGATGTTTTTCGCCTCTGATAACCATGCAAAGAGGTACAAATCAATAATCTTTGTAGCAGTATTAGCCAGAACTGCTATTAATAAAACCTTCCTTGCGACCTTCAAAGCCTGGCCGTAATAGCTTTTTCTCTCTCTTAGCAATCTTCCTCATTTTCTTATCATTAATCCTCTCAGCTATATTATCTGACCTTTTCTTTTGCTTCTCTGCCTTCAACTGATCCCTTGATTGAACTCTCTCTCCCCATTTCTCTGCATTTTTTTCTTGCTTCTTCTTCTCCTTATGTATGCTTTTCTTTATCAGTTTAGGATCATCATGGACCTTAATTCCTGAAGCTCTGTCCATTGCTGCTTTCCATGCTTCCTTTTTAGCAATAGCTTCACCCTTCTCAGGATCATTCTTCTTCAGTTCCTCCAACTTCTTAGCCCTTTCAAGTTCCTTGTGCTTTGAAATTTTTCTCTTCTTACCTAGCATATCCTCATCCTGAAGTTTAACGTGACCAAACACAAGCTCCTTTGAAGCCTCCGCGGCATCCTTCTTCACCTTCTCTTGTAGCTTCTCATCAGGTGCAGGCTTACTTTCATTGGTCTCATCATCCCTTTTGCGTTTATTATCCTGATAATGATATCCTCTCTTGGTGTCTCTATCTTCCCTCTTCTTAGCCGCCTTTTCCGGATCTGCACAGTTACGAGTTGACCGAAACCCTTCAAGCTTGCGATGAAGCCTTTGGCGAAGCTCTTCATAGGTCACAGACCAATCATCTCCGTCCAGCTCCGACACAAAAGGCTTAACCACATCCTCTTCTTCCTCACCTTCATTTGCTTTTTCTTTTCCCAAACTCTTCTTGAGAAGTTCAAGTGTGGTTACGGGCTTCTCAGGGTCTAACCGCTGCACCTTAGACTTCTTGATATTCTGTATAGTTTTTTTCTTTGCCTTTGCTTTCTGATTCTTGTTGAGACCCTGAAACCACGGTTTCTCGTCATCAGTTGGCAGATAAAACTTAGCTGGAATAAGCTCAACCAATTTGTCGAAAAAACTGGCATGCTCGTGAATTACAGCCTCCAAATCTTGAGTAGCATCAACAACCTCTGTGACACCCTTTTGCTTCCTCATCTTCATCACTCCAAAGTCTCCCTGTAACAGCATGAGAGAATAAAAACATTTTTCCAACTAAATAAAATTTTGTACGCCAGTATTTGAAAATTACACAGAATTTAGTCCTCTGTAGCATCGACACCAGCACATGTGATTACATTTAATCAATTTATTTTCTTCAGTATGGTGTTGACAAGTGAGTGTCATATCTAGTGTCTGTGATAGTGCTTCGTAGGAATTCAGAGGCAAACCTTTTTTAAAACATACAATACTGTCTGTGTACCTTTACCAGCAATATGTATAGTAATACTGATTATAAGGGACTGTTTGGATTGACTTATTTGACCTTATCTAATGACATAAGCTCTGTGAGACTGTTTGGGAGAACTTACGAAAACAGCTTATGACAATTTTCATAAGCTTTGTTCAGCTTATTTTCATAAGTTCTCCAGTCTAGCTTATAAAAAGAGCTTATAACATATATACAAAATCAATTAAACTTTATTATATCTTTTGCTATAAAAATAGCTTATGTAAACTTATACAAAAGTGCTTATCATAATAAATGATTGTGCTATAACCTGCGTTTATCCAAACAGACCCTAAATCCAACTAAAAAAACATTTGCAATTTTGCAATAAAGAACAAATGATAAATTGCTAGTTTAATTTGCAAGATACGAATGATGAAGACAATAAACAACGAAATGGTGACAGAAAACAGAATCTGAAATTGTAAAAACTGAAAAGAGAGGAAATAAAGAGAACAGCTCAAATATTGAAACCATACCTTTGGGAAGAAGCGGTGTATGACGGCGGGTTAGGGTCGACGGACGGCGAAAGGCGGAGTGAAATGGATTGGGAGGGTAGAAATTAGGGTTTCGTGTCTGCGAGACACAGAGAATGAGGTGCGTATAACTAACACAAATGCTGAGAGACTATGGGTCCGGTTTATTTTTGTAATTATTTTTTAAAAAATGTTTAAATATAATTTTAATTGAATTTGGTTTTTGCCTCGTCTGTTTTAAAACTTGGAATTTTAACGTCTCTGTTTTATATTTTTCAAGATTTTGTCCCCTCCTCTTTATCCGCATAATTAATTAAATGTGTTTTTTATTATTTATTTTTTTATTGAAAAAATAAAAATAAAACCAGAAAAATACTAAAAAATACTAGAAAAAAATTGCATAAAACTAGTATGATCTCTAGAAATAAAATAAAAAACTAGTATGAAATATTTAGAGGTGCAAACTAGTTTTTTTTATGTATTTTTTATTGAAATTTTTCTTGTATTTTTATTATTTTTCTATTTTTTTGGTTGTTTTTTGCCTTTTCTTGTTTTCTTTTTATTTTTTTACCTAATTAATATTTTCTAATCGTTTCTTTATTTTTCTAGTATTTTTTTTGTTCTTTATTTTAAAATAGGGGGGCAAAATCCTGAAAAAACGTAAAACAGAGGGGTAAAATTCTGAGTTTTAAAATAAGGAGGATAAAATCCAAATTCAATCAAAATAGAGGGGGTAAAATTCCGAGTTTTAAAATAGAGACGACAAAATCCAAATTCAATCAAAATAGGAGGGGTAAAACTGCATTTAAGTCTAACAGTTATAACATTTTTTAGTTTTAATTTCGTGAATTTCAAAAAATTCATTGAGTGGTAAAGATATAAACATTGAAGATTCCAACTTTAAAGCCAGTGAATTTAAAAAATTTCATCAAACGGTAAAAAGATAAACGTTGAAGATTTTGACTTTAAGCCTTTTTGATATCTTTGAAAGATAACTATATGTTAAAATGCTCACTGAGCACAAATATTTTTCTTGTTTTGGACTGAGACACAATTCATTCACCTTAAAATATTACTAACAAAAAAGAAAAGAAAAAAAATCTATAAGTTAGTTTTGTTCGAATCGGTTCCTAGATTTCGAAATTCTTACGTTTAATTCGTACGACATACATGTCCAACATGATCATGTTGTGTGGTCCAATAAAACGACTTTAGAGGATTAAAAACAATTTTTTTTTAATTTACAAATTTGGATTCAAACAAAAAAATGCATGCATTAAAAAAAATGTTATGGTAATTACATAACATTTTAGATTGTTCATCTTGTTATGGGAACTGAATCCGAGATAGACGGTGACACCCGTCCAACTTTAAATGTTCCATGATGATAGGAACAATGAAGTACATGGATGCTTCTAAAATTCTTATTTGTAGATGCATTTTTTTCCTATAGCGACACACATATAGTTTTCAGTGGTGCGTCATCCTTTACATCGAGATAAGCACCTTAGATATCTTCAACATCTGAGACTCGATGTTGGTCTTGTTGGCTTCTTTTTAAGTGGACTTCCTTGTTGGATAATTTGTGATATAATTTGATTGGAGAACTTGACGCCCACACATGCATGAGAACCTCCTAAGCGGGCTGACGAGGAGGCAGTTGCAGACATTGCGCTCATAGAGGCAGGGAATCCCGGTGCATACGTCTTACTTGTAGGTGAATAAGGAGATTGGTAGTTGGGTTACTAGCAAGTGGTCAGTGTGGAGCTGAGGATCGAAGTTTGAATTGGTATAAATCATATCATTGTCGAGGCTCCTAGAGGGATGATGTACCACTGAAGGAGGGGACTAGGGTATTGCCACGTGGGGTCTTCTTAGTTACATTACTAGATGTTTTGTATAATTGTGTTTGGATATTATTGCTCGTTTGAGTATTATAATGTATAATATTATATTTTATGTTGTGTTATACTAATTTTTATGTTTTTATTATATTTTGAAGTGTGTTCATATTATTTTAGAGTACATACACCATTGTTAGAACATAGAAACCAAGTCTTTCTTTGCATTATGGATTCATATTCTATACCATGAACCATTATTTTACGCGTTCAATATATATAATTTGAAACATGTCATGTCAACATATTGAAGCCAAATATGTTTAAAACTAGAGAATTGGGGATATGGCACATTTTGAATTTTATATGCATGTTAAAATTTCGGATTATAAAATCTAAACTAAAAGACAATATTTTATGTGATCTGCAATGCATCAACAATTTATTTGGTCCACGACATTTTTTATAAAAGTGTGTTTGATTCATTTTTATTTTACAACACAACAATGAACACTTATCCAATCGAAATGGATTTTAACCTAGCTGGAGTCTACAAGAGGAAACCCAACGTGTTTAGAATTATTTACATTGTATGGCTTAAAGGATCAACTAGATCAAATTAATGGTCATCTCAACTGAGAACATACGTAAAGGAGGGTCAGTGTTGAATATCGTTGTCCGTTGATCGACTCAGATGGAAGGGTTCGATTCACCTTGATGAAATTTTTGAGCGATGGCGATGTGAGAACCATGTTTTCAATATTTCGTGAGTATAGTTTGAAGGGGTCAATCGAGTTAGACGTTACCTTGATGAGATCTGCTCATGCTATTTTAGCAAATTTGATTCACCGAAGACATACATAGAAATCATGGTGTGCATGGATGAACCAAATGAAGAAATGTGTGTTGTCTCATCCATTATCTTGTTTGTGTTTAATTTATGTTTTAAATTTATTTTGCTTATGTTGTACTCGAATTATGTTGTTATTGAGATATAATATGACAAAATTTTGGTTCTATGTCTTTTGATTTTGACTACATTCAAATACTAGAATTCGAATTTGTAAAAACATGATTTGGATCCTAAAATACGAACGAGGCAGAATAAGAAATTGATCATGCTAACTTGTGTCATAAGAGCACATGTTAATGATTCAATAAATAATAAATATTTATTAAAAAACATTAATTTTTAATCTATAGAATAATAAACTGACACAATATCCTAGATAAGATTCCACTCTAAATTCCTTAACAAGTGCCTTAGCATTTCCCATAAAAAAATTCAGATGCACGGACAAGGGATGGGGTGCGGCCATAAGAAAACTCATTTGATGGGGTGCCTTAGCATTTAGTTTTATTCTCTTTTAAATTTTACATTTGATATGAATATGTCTAAATATTTATCATTTGTGGTTGTGTCTATAGAAGAGTTTCTCCTCGTGTGGTATTGAACAACTCAAACAAGTATTTCAAATATATAATTTTTCTTAACTTCAACTCACTTTAAACATTTCTCACCCAACAGATATTCAATTTGGACACTTGTTCTATTTTATTTTTTTAAAAAGAGAACAATAAAACTTTAAAAGTAATTTATTATAGTATATTAATCTGACATTTGAAGAAAAATTCCTATAATCCATGTTTTTTCATCTTCTACGGTTTCAAGGATGATGATCAATGGAGCAGTCAAATATATTAAATTTGATTAATTTATTTTTTTATTTTTTTGCAAGAGATGGATGAATGAAAGTGAAAGACTGATATACGTGATCAATGAAGCTATATTAATTTTTATATTTTCATCTTTAGAATTCTTCCAACAAAACTAATTGTTCAACTTCGATGCATCTATAAATTTTCACTTTTAATTTATATATTTTATAAATGATGTTCGTATTTTATTTTAGCTATAATAAACTAAATATATATGTATCATTCTCAACATGTCAATGTTTGTTTCGTGTTCAATATTTTGGTTTTATGTCTTTTTGACTACATTTGGATACTAGAATTCAAATTTGTAGAAACATGATTTGAATCCTACAATACAAACGAGACAAAATAAAAAATGAGTCATGCTAACATGCGCTAAAAAAAACTCATTTGATTGGTCATCATCTAGACTCAGACAATCACACAAGTCCTTAAACCCTTAGCGGTTTAAGTGTCGTGAGTATCATAAAAATTTAGGGACCGAGGAAGTGAAAGGTACGGGTGTTGTGTTGGCCTCTTGAATTACTCGAACCATTATAGTAGCAATAACATTTTGGGGAACGTACGTAAAATAAACAGAACTCTATCGCCATGTTACACTTTTCAAGGTCTGCTTTTGTTTGCTCAAAGACTCTAGTATGACATTTGAATGGCCAGAGCCAAAGCATGCGTTATTGAAACTTGGACTTCTCATATTCTAATACTTATCGTACTACATATAGTTGTGGCAGTGATTCTCACAAATAAATTGCAACCTACCTTTGATTCTCTTTCTCACATAAAATGTCCTCCCCTACTCCGAATGTGGACATAATCAGCACATTGCCAGACTCCGTTCTCCACTACATCCTCTCATTTCTCCCTACCAAACAATCTGCTGCAACAAGCATCCTCTCCAAGAAATGGAACCAACTATGGCTCTCAGTTCTCACTCTTGATTTTGACGACCAAGGTTTTCCAGATTTCTCCGCTTTTCGACATTTTGTGTACTCAGTTATGCTCATGCGGGACACTTCCTTACCCATCCGATCATTTCGTCTCAAATGTGGCATTGTTCCGGGATGTGATCCATATGATATCAATCGATTCATTTGAGCAGCTGTAAAACGAGGAATTGATGATCTTACCTTAGACTTGTCTGGCACTAATGGTGATTTTCAAATCCGATTGGATCCTATAATTTCCACTGTTTTTAATTGCAGGAACCTTGTGGTTCTCAAATTGAAGTCACTCAGAGTGTATGTCTGTCCTCAGTTCGATTTCCCCCTACTCAAAACTTTCCATTTGGATAAGGTTTACTTTTTAGCATTTTCTGGAAGTCATTTTAACAAGCTTATTGAGGCATGTCCCATTCTAGAGCAATTGCAAGTAGCTGATTTACGATTTCGGAGACCATATCTCAGTATTGGACTATCTAGAAGCCAACTAGAATTATCCAGAGCTTCCCTTTCTAATTTTAATTGGAAAATCCCATTTGCCCGGGTTTGCAGTGCTACGTTTTTGCGTTTTGAACTGGTATGAGTGTCACCTCTCCCTGGCTAAAGTTACAATAATTGTCAAACTTCGCTTCTAAATTATATTGTTTTTGTTTGATACTCATGCAGAATACCGATCAACAAGTTCACATTTTCCATAACTTAACCCAAATAGAGCTTACAATACTGGAACATCAGCAGAGGAATGGGAAGTCTTTTGGTGAATTCCTCCAGTATTGCCCTAAGCTTCAAGATTTTACCCTTCATGAGGTTTTACTTATGTCAATGATGATAAATTTATAGACTCTACCTTCATCTGTTTTAGAATCTTTTTTCCTAATATGTTTATGTTGTCTTTCACAGCCTTATAACTGTTTGGTGGATGTGCACGGTTGGAGTGAACCACAAATTGTTCCAAACTGTCTTTCTTCTCAATTAAGAACATGCTCGCTTATAGGGTATGAAGGCACAAAGTGGGAGCTTCAGTTTGCAGAGTACATTTTGAAGAATGCAAAAGTGCTGCAAACCATGAAAATTAGTGCATCTTCAGAGGATTTAAATATGAAGCACCAAATGCTAATGAAATTATCTTTGTGCCCAAGGGGATCTATTGCATGTAAACTTTTATTTGATTGAGGAAGTTTGGGGCATGTCTACACTAGTTTCTAATTTCCTATAGTAATATGTTATTTCTTAGTTTTAATTTCCTATTGTTATATGTTATGTTCTAGATTTGCAAAAGTATCATGGAATTGTTTGAAGTACATGAACTCATTTGGACCTCGAACTCGAAGTAGTATATTTTCGATTTTATATTTCTACTGTATTTTCCTACAACTTTTGTTAAATTTGCATTCATATTACTTTCATACTGATATACACAAATATCGAAATGATACATAACCATGACGGGAAATGTGTGTAAATTTTGAAATTGCGTTTCTTGAGTTTGTCAATTAGTGCCTTTAATAGTAGATTAAGATCCTAAATATCCAATAATAGCATTGGATGTTTATAAGTGCAAAATCCTTTGCTTGATTAGTTCCTCTATTCATAAATTGCGATATGATGCATAATCACGAAGGATAAAGATTGGAGTAAACAGTCAATTACCCCTTGAAATTGTAAGTTTTGTCAACATGAGGAAGAAAATTTCATTGTTTTTTTTATATACACTAAGTACTTAATAATTGTATAAAAAAAAATGGAGCTATGGTCCATCCCAATCATTGAATTATCACCTCTAAGTTAGTTATAAAGAAAACAGTACATATCTTCTTGTGTGTATATACACGTGTGCATTGTTTTCCTATTGCTTTAGATAGACTTTATATACATTTAGCATAGCATAGCCAAGTCACTTTCAAATGTTTTAGACCACGTATATAAGTTCAGGAAAATAATTAATGGGACTTCAGTATATCCAAATAATTGAACAATTACATGTGGTGTGTGAACACTATTGCACAGCTCAAATCCATCCAATTAAACAGATTAATTTTGAGACAAACAAATAAAATGAACAACATCCGAAGATTGTGTTCTGGTTTCAGTTCCAAAGTTGTCAGATTTTCCTACAGAAATTACAGTCACAATTCCTTTAATGATAATTCTGCTTTAAGTTCCTTCCTAACCCATGGTATCCATGTCTTTCAATGCCCTGTAAGTGTCATTCATATTCTCATATCTATTGAATTATTATCATCATTTCATCATCCAATATCACATGTGAATTGGTTTTTTTTTTTGGTGATAGGATTCAATTGGAATTGTAGCAAAACTATCAGATTGCATTGCCTCTAATGGTGGTAACATTCTTGCTGCAGATGTTTTTGTACCTCAAAATAAAGGACTCTTCTACTCTAGAACGTATGTACTAATTATTACTCTCATTCATTATTTGTCTTTTATCTTCAAATAAATCATTTAATGTTTCTCATTATTATTACAGTGATTTTGTTTTTGATCATGTTAAATGGCCTCGAATTCAAATGGAAGAGGATTTCTTAAAAATCTCTAAAACATATAATGCTGTGAGATCTATTCTAAAAGTACCAGCTCTTGATCCTAAGTATAAGATTGCTGTTCTTGCATCAAACCAGGTACACATTATTAAATGTTCTTCTCCTGTTATCTTTATGTATGTAAATATTAGATATATAGTTAGTTAGTTTGTTAACATGTTTCTATAAATAGAGTTAGTTAGGTTAGTTATCCATGTTATCTTCATTTTATTTGAGCTCATAATTATAAATAGAGTCGCTTGTATTCATCATTGGTCAATTAATAAATTTATCAATAAATAAGATATTTTAGTGATAATATGAGTATAGATCCTCTAAATTTTTCAATAATAAAGAAATGGTGAGCTTCATTTCTAGAATTTGGATAGAGGCACGAATTGAGTTATTGGCAGATTTCTCAAACTGACAATATAAATAGACTTTTAGACACTCGAAAGCATAGTAATGTACCTTTCAGTTTCTCTTGAAAAACAAAAGGTTCTCTACTCATAAATGTGCATATCCACAAGGCACAAAGAAGTTCGAGCCGACCAAAAATGAATAATTTTAATGACAGAGAAATTCAAGTCAAATTGTATAGAATTGTGTCAAAACTTAAAAGTAATGCCCTCTCTATATTGTTGCAGGACCATTGTCTGATTGATTCCTTACACGGATGGCAGGATGGAAGACTTCCAGTGGATATCACTTGTGTAATTAGGTGAAATTTCATAAACTACTAAGCTAAACTGATTTATGTTTTTCTATATACTAATGTAGTTTTTCAATATTACTCATTGTCTTCAATGATGTTACATTTAACAGTAACCATGATAGAGGTCCAGAAAGCGAAGTGATTCGTTTTCTTGATAGGCACAATATTCCTTATCATTATTTAAAAACAACAAAAGAGAATAAAAGAGAAGACGATATCTTAAAGCTGGTTCAAGACACTGATTTTTTAGTACTTGCAAGGTATACGAAGGTAAAAAAAACTTGTTAGAGTTCATGCTCTCTGGACACTGAATGTTTACGACTATTTCAGTATTTTCTTAAGAGTAATTGTGGCAACTGATTTATTTGTGTAGATAATATCCAGCACCTTTTTAAGGAGTTATGGAAAGGATATAATTAACATTCACCATTGCCTGTTGCCATCATTCAGAGGCGCCAATCCATTTAAGCAGGTAATCTTCTTGGGGGATGAGAGGCTTCGCCATAAGGTGTTTTTAGCTTATTTTCTCAAGCTCTCTAGAATAGCTTATAAAAACAGATTATAACATATAGAATAACTAAGTTGGTTATCCAAAAATGGTGCAAATGTGTTTAATATGATAGGTTATCTTGGTAGGCCTTTGAAGCAGGTGTGAAATTAATTGGTGCAACAAGTCATTTTGTGACTGAAGGACGTGATGCTGGACCTATTATTGAACAAATGGTGAACAAAATGCTTAACACGTTTTTATCTTTTAAACTCATTTGAGTCAAATTGATTGCTTCAGTCATAAATTGTGCTACAACCTTTTCAACTGCAGGTTGAAAGAGTTTCTCATAAAGATGACTTGCAGAGCTTTGTGCAGAAATCGGAGAACATTGAGAAACAATGTCTGTCAATGGCTATCAGATCTTACTGCGAGCTTCGAGTATTACCATATGAAGAAAAGAATACTGTTGTATTTTGAGGGCAAACATCAACTATATATAATGTAATATTTTACCAAAATGTGTAATTGAACACGTTTATACGCAACTCACATTATACGCAACTTTTGTTACAAGACTTTCAGAGATATATCTTGACACTTTTAACCTGTCAAAATTTTCACCAGAGAACAGATGCAAAGAACATTCAAATTAGACAGTACGTATTTATAATCAGATTGGAAATATAATAGATGATCAATATGCTGCTGAGTTTTTATTATAAAGGTGTAGATGTGGCATCTAGCTCTTCCTGCATAATAATGTGATGTTTTGGTCTGGTTTATGTGGTTTCGGAGTAGCTAAGTTATTGTAAGATAATTGGATTGACCAAGATATATTTGTCACTATTGTTGGTTTTAATTTATCCAAACTGTAAACTCTTTGAGGGATCCATAGATTAAATACCAGTGGAGAGGGAAAAAGGAAAACCGGTAAAACAGTTCAAACAGAAAACGAAAAAACAGAAGAAAAAAAACCTAAGCTGCACAATAACATACTAACAAACACTAGACAAATCTAAAACTAACAAGAAACACAAGGCATAAAACTAATAGTTTTGGTTCTATTCACTGGTGCAAAACTTGTAATTGCTATAAACCTCTATTTGGCTCTATTGAGAATATCTTCGTTTTTTTTGTTAACCATGTTATTGGTGCAAAGTATTTACCAACTTTGTCAACGATAAATTTTCGTCGAAAAATCTGGTTGGCCACCTTTAGCGGAGTTTCCCCTCCCAACCGCAAGGCTCTCTTTTGCATGTCGTATGTCCAAGTTGTAAGCCTAATATGTTGTTCTTAATGGCCAATTGGCCAATTAGCAAAATTTTAGTTGGAAAAAAAATAAACATGAATAAAGGATGTTAACAATTTTGGATAGCTACTAACGTGTGTTTGACCTAACACCAAACTACCATTGACACAATCGAAATATACATACCTCATTATATTGCAAATTTATATATACAAATAATTCTCTAAATTATTCCAAAAAACATGAAAGAAGCTTCATCCAAGTTGGCTTTATGGATAATCTTCATTATTCTTGCATCTAACACATGTTTTTGGCTTGCAGGGTTACAACTCAGAAGGATGGTAGCAGCACAAGCACAACAAACTTATAATATTAAATGTCAAACAGATGCAGACTGTGAAAGCCGATGTGATGCGGGAGTTTGCGAAAAGAACTGCCTCAAGTTGCCTAGTATATGCTTCAATGGCCAATGTGCATGTCCCTTTGGCCCTGAACATTCTGTTACCAACACCTTGCCAAATTCAACATGTGCCTTTGATGTTGATTGCTTAAAGCTCTGTCCTTCTGCTTGTAGCATTAGAAGCTGTCTTGAGGCTCAGTGTCACTGTGGATGTCATGGATAGCAAGCACATTTGATGTCTATGTACTATTATATTGTACGTTTATATTCCATTTACTAAAAAGGTTGATGTTGAATGCCTTAGTATTTTTGTACTGCACATTTGGTACTTATAGTATCACTAAGGTTTTAAATCATGATTGTTGATGTTGTTGTCGTGTCTTGATTTTTGATATTTCAGAAAATCGTGTTTAAATGACATTGACATTGCCTCAAATCTTAAATCATAGTTGCAAATCATGATACTGTGGTAACACTATTAACTATTAACAAATATGGCCATAAGCAGCTTCTGTAGTCCACATTATTATTTCATTTTTGTGATTACATTTTGTATGGTAGAGGACTAGAGGTAGTATAATATAAAGTTCTTATGAGTTTCATTGTTTGACAAAATTTTATATGTCCTACTCTATTGAGACATATACAAAATCCAAACAAATCAAGAACTGGTACTAATATTTAAAAAATTCATAGATTTTTCTGTTGTTTCAGCAGAGTTGACTCGACCAAGTAGAAATTCTATTCCATCAACCCATTTTTGCTTGTGGAGTTTGCTCTCACACTTAAATTCTAGAAGACCTTGTGCAGTTTTGAGGCCAAAATAGAGATCTTCAGAAGCTTCCCTTTCTTTTCTATATGGCCATGCAGAGTCTTCATTACATACTCCATAAACCACACCTACAATAACCAATCTAGATCAAAAGAAAGAACCATACAGAAATATTCGAAGAAAATGATTTTGACAATGACATATCGGCAATAGATAGTTGCAGCAAGTTATGTGCATATGATTGTTGATTGTTACAGTCAGGATATGTATAAAAATGCTTACATTTATGCTTTTTGGAGAAAGTTCCTCCAATGTGCTTGCTTTTGATCTTAATTTTGACCTGAAAATTAAGATAGATACAATTTCTTATCTCCAAAATTCACCTCTTAAATTTTTGATTTTAGGCATGAGTTAGAGTACCTGATATTTCTTGTTGATGTAAACAGCCACATGTTTCCCTCGTAATGCACCTGAAATGAAATACATCAACCATAGACTAAAAATAATGATAACAAAATAAAATCAAATACAATGTTGTGAATTCTTCATTCCTTTTATTTGAGAAAGAGCTAAGTATGAGCTTTTACAATTTGTACCTTTTTCCGTAACCTGCAACAAATCTCCCTCACATGGAGAATGGTTCTCAAACATCTGACACTCAGAAGCAGGAGAACAATGTGTTTCTGCTATTCCTCTATCATAGGGACTTATTGATGCATTTTTCTTTGCTTCTTTTGGAAATCTTGCTCTCAAAGCTGCTTCTCCTCTCAAAGCTTACAGGAAACAAAAAATTAGACCAAACTATCAATATTGTTCCATATCAAATCTTACAACTTACAACCATAGAAAACAATGTTTTAAAACCAGACCAGACATTGGACCACGAAAAAATTCGTAATTGAACCACTCAAATAGCTAAACCATAGATAATGTCAGTTCACAGTTCAACCGTTGAACTGTCTGGTTCAGTCCGATTTTTAAAACATTGATAGAAAGTTGATAGAAAGATAAAGTAAGTACCTGTTGCAGCTGCAGCAGTAAGAGTCATTAGATCACCTGGCGTTTGAATATCGACCGCAGACTTAACAGTAGAAGTGACACGGTCATGATCAGCACCTGCTAACTCTGCCATTTCAACACAATAAGATGCTAAGAGCTGTGTGGCTGAAGCCATAGCAACATCCAATTTAGAGTGATTGTCACTACTAGCAACCACAGAAGCCAACGCGGAGGCTAGTCCGGCAATTGATAGTGCAGAATGCACGTGCGCATTCTCTACACGTGCTCGATCTTTCTTCTTAACAGTCGTGTTTGCATTCCCATGATGCTTCTGATGTAAGTGCAACCATTTTCCAATAGTACCCATTCGACAATTAGTAAATGGTATCAGCTTTCCTGGCTGCAAAAGATGGACACAAAACTTGAAGCTTGCAAGAACATAAAAAATACACCAACCAAACATGTTGTTACTCTTTATTTGTCCATATTTGGGTTTCTATTTTATTAGTCTTTTGCTTATTTTTTAGGTAACAAACAAACAAATAACTAATGATATTTTCCCTGTTTGGATAAATAACTTAATTAAGTGATATAGCATAAATGCTTATCATATAAGTGCTTATGTATAAACTATTTATACAACACAATTTAAAATGAAGTCAAATTATTTTCATATTAGCTATAAGATGTTTTTTTATAAGCTATCCTGTAGAGCTTATGGAAATAAGTTGAAGACAGCTTATGACCATATCATAAGTTGTTTCCACAAGCTATCCCAAACAGCCTCACAAGGGTTTACATTCGTATTTAAGTTCAGATAATTCGTTCAAGTAGTCCTGATCCAAAATGCATTAAGGATTTGTGAGATTATTTAGGATAGCCTACGACTCGTCCAGAAGCTGTTTTCAACTTACTTCTATAAGCTCTCCAGAATAGCTTATGAAAATAGTCCGATTTCATTTTATCTTTTGTTATATAAATAGCTTATTCATAAGCATTTATATGAAATGTACTTAAGCTATAAACACTTAATTAAGTTGTTTATCCAAACACTTAATTAAGTTATTTCAATAATAAATAAAATAAAGACAAACTTTTTTATATAAGCTATAAATTGTTTTTATAAGTTGTCCTTGAGAGCTTATGGACGTGTAATAAGCGATTTCCATAAGCTCTCCAAGACAGACCTCACAAATACTTATGTCAGGAGATAAAATCAAATAAGTCAATCCAAATAGGCCCAAAATGTATTGCTACTCAACATTGAATCAATGAATAGTTAAAAAGTATAGCTTACCGTTAATTGAGGCGCAGAAATCGCTTCCGGCAATGTTTCATGAGTCTTTTCAAGAAAAGATTGTTTATGTTTCTCAGAAAGTGCCTTTGAAATCTCAGAAGCAGAAAGACTCCAGGATCTAGACAAGAACTCCATAGGCTCAAGAGGTGTTGGTGGCTCAGGAATTTCTGGCAAAGAGCACATATATTTGTTCAGTTCATCATTTTCTTTCACATCTTCAAACTCTAACCCTTGCCATTGCCATGATCCTTTTCTCCAATGTTGATACATATCACTTTCATTTTTTTGATCCATTATTTTCTAACCACTCACAAATTCTGTACATAAAAAAATATATGAGTTCATAAAAATAAAAATAAATAATTCCTATATATATATATATATATAAAGAAAAAGTTATATGGAAAAACCTTGTAATTTTGAATTGATGAAGAGATGGTTAAGAGTTGAGAGTGAGATATAGGAGACAGAAGTGTTGTGTTAAGAAGAACAACCACAGAATCTGGTTATAGTAAAGAAAGAAAGGACAGGTATAAGGTTGAATGAATAGAAAGAAAAAAACAAAGTACTATGGTTGTGAGTTTAAGAAAAACATAATCCTGAATAAGTGGGTATGGGTTCTTGTCGATGAAGAAATGAAAACTAAAGTAGTAGAATGTGTCTGCGAACCTTTTTAGTTACAACGTTGGTTTTGTTTAGCGCGTTTTCGTACGTAGGAGTACTTTTTTTCGATTGTTCTGTTAAACATGTGTGTTTGTGTAAGTAAGAGTGTAAGTGCAAGCCAATCCAATCAATGTGCGTGGACCAATAGTTTGGTCTGGACGGTGGAATCGTATAGTACTTCTCACAATTCCCAAAAACACTATCTGAAAATGAGCTATAAGATTTTTTCAGCTTGCTCTAGTGTTTTGGATTTGAATTTCAGCTTGAAAATACGACAATGTTAAATCTTTGAAAAAGAGTTTCAGTATTGTGATCGTATTTAGGTTGGTTTATGGAAAAACTCATGATAAAAACCAATAATATTTGTATCATATATATTCATTGATAGAGTTATTAAATAAAAGTTTTTTGATAAAAAAAAATTAAATAAAAGTTTTGCTTTAACAAAAGGTTCAAATCTCATTCAAAAGAATGTAAGACTTTATAATTAATCTACCATATTAATCTATATATTTATGGTTGAATTAAATTTTTCAAATCAAATTTTGACTAAACTTTTTTTAAATTTAAAGTTTTAACTTGGGCCACCCTACCTTTAAACCAACTCAGTTTTATCTCGTAATTGAACCATTCAAATAATTAAACTGTATGCATTGTCTCTACCAATTAAGTTAAACTCACAAAGACGTAAATAATTTTACTATTGGTATTTATAAACACTCTTAAATCGTATCATATTTATTACAAGCTTTCAATAATGAAAAATTAATTTATAAGGTCAAAAAACTATCTACCACTCAAATAATTTTTTCGGATATTATTATTATTATTACACTCTCAAATGTGGCTATGAGTGGTCTTTATTCTGCAACATTATGTTTATGAGTTATTGTCTGTTTTACGTTATAGATTAGCCCTCACAGTTTTGTCTTTTGTAAAATGCATCTTGTGAAACTATTTTAATGTATATTAGAAGTATTTAAAACTCTTTAGAATGTGGTCTTTGCCACGAGTCTGGTACTTGGCATTAGGATTTGGAAATCAAGCCAAATGAGCTAAATAAATTGGCAACGAACTCTCTTTCTCAAGGGAATTATCACTAATTTGAAATATCAAAGGGGATAAGATTCTAATGTCCAATTCAATCCAATGAATACTTTTCTTGGATAGGCAATCTAATGAATACTGATTTGAAATTTGGAAGTGTACTAGCTAGGAAGAGTCTACATGTGCAAATACAAAGAACTAAACGTGAGTGCCTAATTGTGTACCAACTTTGATAGGTTT
>Ga0099826_10000257_pt1 | contig 23529 bp, 26 predicted proteins | sample Mtrugardesep15_FD_76830 | JGI IMG/M metagenome (GOLD analysis project Ga0099826, IMG submission 76830) | Root nodule microbial communities of legume samples collected from California, USA - M. trunc garden sep15 | ecosystem: Host-associated > Plants > Roots > Nodule | place: USA: California... | reverse complement strand
GTAAAAAACACTAAAGGAGAAGATTTAGACAACGATCATACTGCTTTACAAACAGAAGAATATACTTTTTTTACAGCATTTGAAATTTTCGAACATTTACTAAATCCGTACACGATTTTACAGAATGTAAAATGTGACAAATTGTTAATCTCAATTCCGTTACGCTTATGGTTCTCGCCTGCTTATCGTTCTAAAACCGATATGTGGGACAGACATTACCATGAATTTGAAGATTGGCAATTGGATTGGCTTTTAGAAAAAACGGGATGGAAAATAACAGACCGTCTGCAGTTTACACATCCAGTAAAAAAGCTTGGATTAAGACCATTATTACGATATTTCACTCCGAGATATTATATCGTTGTTGCGGAAAAGATAAAATAAATTCCAAATTTTAAATTCCAAATTCCAATTTTAACCATATCGTTAAGATTGGAATTTGGAATTTTAGAAGATTGGGATTTATTCTCAAGGTTTGGAATTTGGAATTTAAAAATTGGAATTTAAAATGAAGTACTATATCGTCATTCCCGCACATAACGAGCAAGATTTAATTGGTCTGACCTTACAATCTTTGGTTTCCCAAACTGTTTTGCCTTCTAAAGTTGTAGTCGTAAATGATAATTCAACCGATAAAACAGAAGAAGTTGTTTTAAGTTTTGCAGAAGAAAATCCATATATTTCTGTTGTAAACAAAACTTCAGATGCTATTCATTTGCCGGGAAGCAAAGTAATTCAGGCTTTTCAGAAAGGTTTTGAAACTCTGGATTCTGATTATGATATTATTGTAAAAATAGATGGCGATTTAATTTTTCCTCCAAACTACTTTGAAACCATAATCAAACATTTCGAATCTGATCCAAAAATCGGAATGGTCGGCGGATTCTGCTATATCGATAAAAATGGCGAATGGGTTTTAGAAAACCTAACCGATAAAGATCATATTCGAGGAGCTTTAAAAGCGTATCGCAAAGAAACCTTTCTGCAAATTGGCGGTTTAAAACCAGCAATGGGCTGGGATACTGTAGATGAATTATTGTGTAAATATTACGATTGGAAAATAGTTACCGACCAATCTTTACATGTAAAACATCTAAAACCGACTGGTGCAAATTACAACAAAACAGCTCGCTATAAACAAGGCGAAGCTTTTTATACTTTGGGTTATGGTTTCTGGATCACGGCAATTGCTTCTGCAAAATTGGCGATGATGAAGAAAAAACCATTTCTGTTTTTAGATTACATTAAAGGATTTATGAAAGCTAAAAGCGCCAAAACACCTTTACTTGTAACTCCTGAACAAGCTAAGTTTATCAGAAATTATCGTTTGCAAAAAATGAAAAAAAAGTTAATTTGATTCGGAAACGTGCCGAAAACTCTTAACTCATAACTCAAAACTCATAACTTCTTTTTACCTTAGCCAATATTTAAAACTTATGATGCTAATTCGTTATTTATCCCAAATAGGAAAATATTTTTTAATGCTGAAAGAAATTTTCAATAAACAGACCAAATGGTCGGTTATGAAAAATTTAATTTTCAAAGAAATAGACGATTTGATTATTGATTCACTTGGAATTGTATGCTTTATTTCTTTCTTCATTGGAGGAGTTGTTGCTATCCAAACGGCATTAAACTTAACTAATCCTTTGATTCCAAAATATCTAATTGGTTTTGCAACGCGTCAATCTGTAGTTTTGGAGTTTGCCCCTACTTTTATTTCGGTAATTATGGCCGGAAAAATGGGATCTTACATTACTTCAAGTATCGGAACAATGCGTGTTACAGAACAAATTGACGCTTTAGAAGTTATGGGAGTTAACTCTGTAAACTATCTTGTTTTCCCAAAAATTATAGCTTTATTGATGTACCCTTTTGTAATTGGAATTAGTATGTTTTTAGGAATTTTTGGAGGATGGCTTGCTTGCGCTTACGGAGGATTTTCAACAGGAGCAGATTTTATTATGGGAGCTCAGAAAGATTTCATACCGTTTCATATTACATATGCCTTTATCAAGACTTTAATCTTTGCTATGTTATTGGCAACCATTCCATCTTTTCATGGTTATTATATGAAAGGTGGTGCATTAGAAGTTGGTAAGGCAAGTACAACGTCATTTGTATGGACATCTGTAACTATCATCCTTCTAAATTATATATTAACTCAATTATTATTAGGATAATGATAGAAGTAAAAAATATAGAAAAATCATTTGGCGACAGCAAAGTTTTAAAAGGTGTTTCGACGGTATTTGAAACTGGAAAAACCAACTTGATTATTGGACAAAGTGGATCTGGAAAAACAGTTTTATTAAAAACGTTGTTAGGAATTCACACGCCAGACTCAGGAACAATTGAATTTGACGGAAGAGTTTATTCTGACTTAGATAAAGATGAAAAACGTGACTTGAGAACAGAAATAGGAATGGTATTTCAAGGAAGTGCTTTATTTGACTCTATGACTGTTGAAGAAAATGTAGCTTTCCCGTTAAAAATGTTTACCAATAATAGCAAAGGACAAATCAAAGAACGTGTTGATTTTGTTTTAGAAAGAGTAAATCTTGTTGATGCTCATAAAAAATTGCCTTCTGAAATTTCTGGAGGTATGCAGAAACGTGTAGCAATTGCACGTGCTATTGTAAACAATCCGAAATATTTGTTTTGTGACGAACCGAACTCAGGTTTAGATCCAAATACTTCGATTTTGATTGATAACTTGATTCAGGAAATTACAAAAGAGTACAATATCACTACCGTAATCAATACGCACGATATGAACTCTGTAATGGAGATTGGCGAAAATATTGTTTTCTTAAAGAAAGGATTAAAAGCTTGGCAGGGAACTAAAGAAGAAATCTTTAGAACCGATAATGAAGCAATCGTAAAATTCGTTTATTCTTCAAACTTATTTAAGAAAGTACGTGAAGCATATTTGAAAGGATTATAGTCTTTTAAATTCCAATATTTTAAAATCCCAAATTCCAATGGTAGTAAACTTGGAATTTGGGATTTTTTTATTGATTTTTCCAATTATTGGAATTTGGAATTTAAATATTGGAATTTTTCAACGTTATCAATTCAACTTCCGCATTTGGATTAAAAAGATACGTTTTTCCAGAGCTGATTTCTAAACACTCAAAACGTTTTGTCCGAACGGCTATTTTCTTAAAAACTTTACCATTTTTGATTCTAAAAATACTTCCATAGGGAATTTCAAAAACATAGTTCTTGTCATTCTCTTTGTCATATTGCTTTAAAGCCAAAGAAAGAGTTGTATCTGTATCACTACTTGCTGAAGGATTTTTGAAATGCCTCGCCAACAAAGGTAAAATATGTCCTGGAAATATTTCTGGCCGAATAAATGGAACCATCAATCTTTGAAAAGTAAATTTCCATTCATTACCATGCGGTTTTATATTTCTTCCAAACCTTTCAAAAGCAACCAAATGTGCAATTTCATGAATTAAAGTGATTAAAAACCTGTATTTATTCAAACTAGCATTAACCGTAATTTCATGCTTTCCACTTGGACCGCGTCTATAATCTCCATGACGCGTCTGACGTTCGTTTACAATTTTCAAATGCACCTGATTGGCCACTATCAAATCGAAAACGGGATTTACCGCATGTTCTGGAATATATTTAGCTAAAGTTTCGCTCAATTTAAAGTTAAATGTTATTGGTTAGATGTTAGACGTTTTTAAATTGGAATTTGGAATTTAAATTTTGGAATTTAACTAATTACGGATTCGTTGATGAAACTTCAAGAACCTTTCCGTTAAAATACTTATTTCCGTTAAGCGTAAAATCATAAATGTAAGTTGCCATTCCTTCTGCTGAAATTGGCGCTTGATAACCAGGGAAAGCTTCATTTAGCATTTCGGTTTGAACAGAGCCAAGAGCCAAAACGTTAAAAGAAATTCCTTTTTCTTTATATTCTTCTGCTAGCAATTCAGTTAAAGTAATTACAGCACCTTTACTGGAACTGTAAGCCGCTAATCCTGCAAATTTTAAACTTCCGCGAACTCCGCCAATAGAACTAATCGTAACAACATGGCTTCCTTTTTCTAAATACGGAATACAGATACGAGTTAAATTCGCCACTGCAAAAACATTCACTTTATAAATACTTTCAAAGTCTGCTTGAGTAGTTTCTGCAAAAGGCTTTAAAAGTAAGGCTCCTGCATTATGAACTACTGCATCTACTTTTTTCCAAGTTGAAGAAAGGAAATTTTCAACTTGATCTAAAGCAGTTTCATCTGCCAAATCAACAGAAAGACAAGTTACATTTTGATGTTCTAAAAGTGTTTGCGGTATTTTTCTGGAAATGGCCAAAACTTGGTGACCTGCTTCAGCAAATTTCAAGGCCAATTCATAACCAATTCCTCTGCTTGTTCCTGTAACGATAATATTTTTCATGGAGCAAAAATAATCAAATGCTGTAAAACAGCCTCTTATTTATTCATGGTTATTTCTTGCGTAGGCGAAACCGCAATTTTGGTCACAGCTGGCAATAATTCTTGTGTGAATCTAGTTATATGAGGAATGTCCATTACTTTAAATTCATCTGAAACGTGGTGATAGAAATCAAAGTTTTCAAAGTCAAAAGTACTTAGAGATTGACATGGTTTTCCAAAAGCTTGAAAGAACGAATAATTATCAGAACGGTAGAACAATTGATATTCTGCTTCTTTTGGCAAAAATCCGATAGTATTTTTTCCTGTGTACTCGTTTATTTTTTGCGCCATATTCGATTTATCAAAACCCGTAATGTAAGCCAGATAATCTCGTTTCATTGGCACACCAATCATTTCGATATTTAATTGCGTATAAAGATTGAAATTTTCTTTTTTCAATTTCTCCACTAAACTTTTAGATCCTAATAATCCTTTTTCTTCTCCTGCGAAGAATACAACTAAAATACTTCTTTTATTCGATTTTGTTTCGCTAAAATACTTTGCCATTGCTGCTACAGAAGTCACACCCGAAGCATCGTCATTAGCTCCGTTATTAATTTTGTCAGCTTGATCTTTTTTCTCCAAACCAATATGATCGTAATGTGCGCTCAATACTACAAACTCTTTTTTTAATTGAGAATCTGTTCCTTCAATAACCCCAACAATATTAAAAGCCGGCGTATTAAAATTAGTCAACGTATCTCTGTAAGTTTTAAAATAAGGTTTGATTTTATTTTTCTTTAAAAAGTCTTCCAAGAAAACTGCCGCTTTTTCAATTCCTTTTGTTCCGGTTTCACGACCTTCCAATTCATCAGAAGAAAGGTATTTAAGAAAATCTGAGATTTCATTTTCTTTTACTTTATAGCTGATTTCTATTGGCTTTGAATCTGTTTTTACTTCATTTTCCTTTGTTGTTGAAGTTCCCGATTTACAGGCTAAAAAAATAACTGGAAGCAAAAAGTATAGCTTTCTCATAGTTTTCTGTTTTTTATTGAGGATTGATTATAAAATTTATTGGACTATAAACTTATGAAAAGTAATAGAATATTCATAAAAAAACCCTTTCAACTAAAAGCCGAAAGGGTATAATAAAAATTCTAAGATTATTTATCCAGCAATAACCGCTCTAGAAATTACAATTTTCTGAATTTCAGAAGTTCCTTCGTATATCTGAGTAATTTTTGCATCGCGCATTAAACGCTCTACATGATATTCTTTTACATATCCGTTACCTCCGTGAATCTGAACAGCCTCAACTGTTGTATCCATTGCAACTTGCGAAGCAAAAAGCTTAGCCATTGCACCGCTTACATCATAACTCTTATGCTGATCTTTATCCCAAGCTGCTTTCATACATAAATGGCGTGCTGCTTCGATATTAACCGCCATGTCTGCTAACTTAAAAGCAATTGCTTGGTGCTTGCAGATTTCAGTTCCAAAGGCTTTACGCTCTTTAGAATATTTTAGAGCCAATTCATACGCTCCAGAAGCAATCCCTAAAGCTTGAGATGCAATACCGATTCTACCTCCAGCAAGTGTTTTCATAGCAAATTTAAATCCGAAACCATCCTCTCCGATTCTGTTTTCTTTTGGAACTTTCACATCAGTAAACATTAAAGAGTGCGTGTCAGAACCGCGAATTCCCATTTTTTGTTCCTTTGGACCAACTGAGAAACCTGGCATATCTTTCGTCATAATCAAAGCGTTAATTCCTTTGTGCTTTAATTCTGGATGAGTTTGTGCAATTACCAAATATACAGATGCAGTATTTCCATTTGTAATCCAGTTTTTTGTACCATTAACTAAATAATGATCTCCCATATCGATTGCAGTCGTTTTTTGCGAAGTTGCATCACTTCCAGCTTCCGGTTCACTTAAGCAAAACGCACCGTGAATTTCTCCCGAAGCAAGACCTGGAAGATATTTTTGTTTTTGCTCTTCAGTTCCATACTCTTGCAATCCCCAGCAAACCAATGAATTGTTTACCGACATTACAACAGAAGCAGAAGCATCAACTTTAGAAATTTCCTCCATTGCAATCACATAAGAAACAGCGTCAAGACCGCTTCCTCCGTATTTAGGATCAACCATCATTCCCATAAATCCAAGCTCACCCATTTTTTTGATTTGCTCAGTTGGAAAAATTTGTTTTTCGTCACGTTCAATAACTCCCGGCAATAATTCATTTTGAGCAAAATCTCTTGCTGCCTGCTGAATCATTAAATGTTCTTCGGTAAGATTAAAATCCATAGTAGTTTACTTTAAATGTTTTTCTCAACCAGATTTCAAAACAGATTTCTATAGTTGATGATTTTTTTATGTTTTTTGTGTTTTTTCGATGCCTTATTTTTTTGTACAAAGGCTTCCAAAGATAATTTTTTAATGTTTAAATTACAATGCGCGCATACAAAATTAATAGATCAGCAAAGATTACGATAACGTTTTCGTTATTATTTATATTTTTTTTCAAAAGAGCATTAATTTGACAACAATTTCTATAAAATCTCTAATTCAAAAATGAGCTTAAAAAGCGTTTTAAAATCAGAAAAATGAAATTTTTTAGTACTCCAAAAATTAAACAATTCTTAAAATCAGTAAAACTACGTAAACCTACTCTTACTAAATTGATTGCTAATGCAATACAAAAATTAAACATGAAAATTTTAGTAAAAAAACATTTTCAATGTGACCTAAATATTGATAAATTACTATTATTTTTGCCCTAAAAATAAAAAATTGATGAATATGAAAAAGATTTTACTTTTACTGACAATCCTTCTAAGCTTGCAATTTTCTACTGTTTCAGCACAAACTCAAATCGATGTTAATGGTGTTACAGTTCCTAGAAAAATAGAATTTCAAGGCAAGTCATTACAATTAAACGGAGCAGGCGGAAGATCAAAAATGTGGTTAGAAGTTTATGTTCAGGCATTGTATTTATCTCAATTAACTCAAGATCCACAATTCATTATTGACAGTGACACAGAAATGGCTGTGAGAATCGAAATCACTTCTTCTATGGTTTCTTCTAGCAAATTAACAAAAGCAATGAATACAGGTTTTGAAAAATCTGCTGGTGCAAATTTGGAACAATTGCGCCCTAGAATTGAGCAATTAAAAAGCTTTTTAAGCGATGCCATTACAGAAAAAGATGTTTTCATTTTAGCATACAATCCGTTAGACCAAAATGTTTATGTGAGTAAAAATGAAGTTTTAAAAGGAAAAATTCCTGGATTCGATTTCAAAAAAGCATTATTCGGAATCTGGCTTTCTGACAAACCAGTAGACGAAACTTTGAAAAAACACTTATTAGGACAATAATTCTTAATTTTTTAAATATTCGAAAAGCCGAAAACCAAATAGTTTTCGGCTTTTCTTTTTTGTTTTATAAATTTGATGCAAAATACATTATTCGCATTATTCTATTTTATACATTTACGCAAAATAAACATATCACAACAAAATGAAAGATTTATTACAACAATTTGAAAACAAAGCACCTGAAATTGTTTTCAATTGGAAAGATTCAGAAACAGAAGCCGAAGGGTGGACTGTTATTAATTCACTTCGTGGAGGAGCTGCGGGTGGAGGAACAAGAATGAGAAAAGGCTTAGACATGAACGAAGTTTTATCTCTAGCTAAAACAATGGAAGTTAAATTCTCTGTTTCAGGCCCTGCAATTGGCGGTGCTAAATCTGGAATAAATTTTGATCCGAACGATCCTCGCAAAAAAGGAGTTTTACAACGCTGGTACAAAGCGGTTTCTCCGTTACTAAAAAGCTACTACGGAACTGGAGGAGATTTGAATGTTGATGAAATTCACGAAGTAATTCCAATGACAGAAGAATGTGGTGTTTGGCATCCGCAAGAAGGAGTTTTCAACGGACACTTCAAACCAACAGAAGCAGATAAAATTAATAGAATCGGGCAATTGCGTCAAGGTGTTATTAAGGTTATTGAAAACCCAAAATTCTCTCCAGACGTAACTAGAAAATACACAGTTGCTGATATGATTACTGGTTTTGGTGTGGCCGAAGCAGTTCGTCATTTCTATGCAACTTACGGAGGAGACATTAAAGGTAAAAAAACAATCGTACAAGGTTTCGGAAACGTAGGTTCTGCCGCTGCTTTTTATCTAGCCGAAATGGGCGCAAAAGTAATTGGAATTATCGACCGTGATGGCGGATTAATAAAAGAAGAAGGTTTTTCTTTTGAAGAAATCAGAACTTTGTTCTTAAATAAAGACGGAAACAAATTAGTTGCTGATAATATGATTCCGTTTGAGGAAATCAATTCTAAAATCTGGACAATTGGTGCTGAAATTTTCACGCCTTGCGCAGCTTCAAGATTGGTAACTCAAACTCAAATTGACAGTTTAGTCGCAAACGGATTGGAAGTAATTTCATGCGGAGCAAATGTTCCTTTCGCAGACAAAGAAATTTTCTTTGGTTCTATCATGGAAGAAGTAGACAGTAAAGTAAGTTTAATTCCTGACTTTATTTCAAACTGCGGAATGGCAAGAGTTTTTGCTTACTTCATGGAGAAAAAAGTTCAAATGACAGACGAGGCTATTTTTAATGACACTTCAGAAACTATTAAAAATGCAATTGTTAAAGCGCATGCTCTAAGCCCATCTAAAACAAATATCAGTGCAACTGCTTTTGAGATTGCATTGAAACAGTTAGTGTAATTTATTTATATCTCAATCTAAACGAGCCGCATTATTGTTGGCTCGTTTTTTTATGTGCATAGATTTTTTAACGCAAAGTACGCTAAGGCATTTTAATTTGAAGCGCAAGCAATATCTAAATATTAAGTTCGCAAAGCTTTATCTTGACAAAGCTTTGCGAACTTTTAATCTTTAAGATTCACTCATTTTTAAGTCAATTAAAGCTTTGCGTTTCTTTGCGTAAATCTTAGCGTGCTTTGCGTTATAATTAAAAAAAATCTTAGCGCCCTTTGCGGTTAAATTCTCTCTTTCATTCTAAACAATTTTTACTACTTTTAAACGTTTTTAAAATAATACATTTCAAAATTTAGAATTTAAATGAGTTCCTCAATTTCTTCAGACCAAAAGAAATCATTGCTATTCACAACAGCTATTTATGCAGTAATAATTCTATTACTGTTATTTATACGTTTCTGGCCACCATATAATCCAGAAAACAATGTTGCTCTTGCTGATGGCGGAGGTGGCGGTGGAGGCGTAACCATAAATTTTGGAGACAGCGATTTAGGTTCTGGCGCCAATTATAAAAGCGAAGTTCTGGATGTAAAAAACAATGTAAAACATGCGCCTGCAAAAGCAACTCCAGAAGAGGAATCGATAATTACACAAGAAAATACAACTGCAGATAATGACGTTGTAATTCCGACAAAAGAAAAGCCTAAAAAACCTGTTCCTGTTGAAAAACCGATACAAAAACCTGTACCGGAGAAACCAAAAGTTTCTAATTCGACAAACGATGTATTAGCCAGCATTATGAAGGGTTCGAACAAAGGTGGTGACGGAGACGATAAAGCAGCAGGAAATAAAGGAAAATCAAACGGAAGTCTAAACTCTAACGGTTACTATGGAAGTGGTGGTTCTGGGGGGGGAACTGGAGGCGGAAACGGAACTGGAAATGGTATTGGAACCGGAAGCGGTTATGGAGCTGGAAGCGGCGGCGGTTCTGGTGGAGGATCTGGATATTCATTAAATGGACGAAAAGCACTTTCTAAACCAGCACCTAAATACACTTGCAATGAACAAGGAAGAGTAGTTGTTGAAGTTACAGTTGATCAAAATGGAAAAACCATAAGCGCAACGCCAGGAGTAAAAGGAACAACAAATACAGCAAGCTGTTTATTAGAACAAGCTAAAATCGCAGCATTAAACACCAAATGGTCTGCCGATGCAAATGCCGCTGCAAAACAAGTTGGAAAAATTATTTATAATTTTAGTTTAGATTAATTAGAAAACACGAATTACACAAATTTACACTGTTATCATAGAAAAAGGCTTTCAGAAATCTGAAAGCCTTTTTTATTAAGTTTTATTTCGACACACTCACTTCGCCTCGTTTGTCATTTCGACGAAGGAGAAATCTTCGCGAGAAGCTCTACAAAGATTGGATATTCATTACGGAGTTACTTATGGAGATTTCTCCTTCGTCGAAATGACAAGATTGTGGCACATTCCTTATTGTGATTGCTTCGTTCCTCGCAATGACTACTTCGGACTTGTAGCAATTACAAACTTCAAATTGTTCTTCACTCCTATCTGTAAAACATCTACTAAGTCTTGAACTTGCAGATTAAACGGAATTCGAACTACAACAGTCTGTTCTTTATCTGTTCCTATTTTTGACATTAAACTGGTTTCTAGATTTTCAAAATCTACTTCCTGTTTGTCAATGTAGAACTTTTTATCTTCTGTAACCGATAAACTAATTAATTGTTTATTAGTTTTTTCATTCGCTTTAGCTTTTGGCAAAGTCATCTTAATCACATTCGGATTTGCCAGTGTTGAAATAATTAAGAAAAACAACAGCAGGAAAAACATGATATCGCTCAAAGATGAAGTCGCAACTTCGGCGTGAAATCTTCTTTTTCTTTTAATAGACATGGCTTATGCTCTTTGAATTATATTGACAAATTCTAAAATCTGTTTCTGAATTTTTAAAGCAAAATTATCAATCTTTCCGTTCAATAAGTGGTATGCACTATAAGCAATAATCCCCACAATTAATCCAGAACCAGAACTGATCATTTTCTCGTATAAACCTCCAGAAATGTTTCCGATACTGATATTTTCGGTAACCGAAATGCTATAGAAAATTTTGATAACCCCGGAAATTGTTCCGATGAAACCTAACGTTGGCGCAATACCTGCGATAAGTCCTAGATGACCTAAGTGTCTCTCCATTTCTCCAATTTCGATATCGGCAGCGCGGTCCATGTTGGCTTCAATCTCAGCAATTGGTCTTCCGATTACTAGAACACCTTCTTTCAAAATATTTCCGGCCGCAGTATTATTTCTTTCTACAATTGTTCTTGCCAATTCAATATTTCCAGAATGTAATTTTTCACCAATATCTTGCATTAATCTGCTGTCAATTTTAGACGCTCGGCTAATGTACATATAACGTTCAAAAATTAGGTAGATCGTATAAAACAGCAACAATGCGATTGGAATTAAGAACACTCCTCCTTTCATGATGAAACCAAACATTGAAATTTCATTTTGCGGTGCCGCGATCTTCTCGACCACTACATTTGAAGCATTTGCGATTGTATCTGTTTGTAACTGAATAAAAGTAAACATATATTAATTCTGGTTTTTAATAATTAATTCTAAAAAATATTTGAAATTTGCAATAAAGATAATTTTCGCTGTAATATTAAACTACAAAAATCGAAATTTATTTCAATCAACAACCATTTTATCTAAACAAATGAACTATCAAGAGACTACCAATTGGATGTTTAATCAGCTTCCAATGTACCAATTGCAAGGTGCTTCTGCGTATAAAGAAGATTTAACGAATATCAAATTATTGGCAGCCCATCTTGATAATCCGCAGAATGAGCTAAAGTGCATTCACGTTGCGGGAACAAACGGAAAAGGTTCTACTTCGCACATGCTTTCTTCTGTTCTGCAAGAAGCAGGTTACAAAGTAGGTTTGTATACTTCTCCGCACTTGAAAGATTTTAGAGAAAGAATTAAAATCAACGGTAAAGAAATCTCAGAAGATTTTGTTATTGAATTCATTGCAAAACATAAATCTTTTTTTGAAGCTAATGATATGAGTTTCTTCGAAATGTCGGTCGGATTGGCTTTTGATTATTTTGCTGCTGAAAAAGTTGATATTGCGATTATTGAAGTTGGTTTGGGCGGAAGATTGGATGCTACTAATATTATTACGCCTTTAGTTTCGGTAATTACCAATATTGGTTTAGACCATACTCAGTTTTTAGGAAATACTCTGGCAGCGATTGCAGGAGAAAAAGCGGGAATTATAAAACCGAATGTTCCTGTTGTTATTGGCGAATATACAGATGAAACTAAACCAGTTTTTTTGGCTAAAGCCGAAGAAAACAACGCACCGATTTATTTTGCTTCAGATTTAATTGACCAAATTTATTTATCTGATTTGATTGGAGATTATCAGTTTCACAACAAAAAAACGGTTCAGCAGACAATTTCGATTTTGAACAATGAAACCGATTTTAAAATTTCCGTAGAACAATTAAAAGAAGGTTTAGTGAATGTTGTAAAAAATACGGGTTTGCAAGGCAGATGGCAACAATTGGGAGAAAGCCCAAAAATTATTTGCGACACGGCGCACAACAAACACGGATTATCGGTTGTGATGAATCAGCTGAAAAACGAGAAATACGAGAAACTTCATATTGTTTTGGGAGTTGTAAATGATAAAGATTTAGATTCTATTTTGCCGCTTTTCCCAAAAGATGCACAATATTATTTCTGTAATCCAGATTCGTCACGTGCTTTGCCTGCAGAAACTTTAAAAAATGCAGCTGAAAAATTCAGTTTAATTGGAAAAAAATACGATTCTGTTGAAATCGCTTTCGCGGAAGCAAAGAAAAATGCCTCAGAAAATGATTTTATTTACGTTGGCGGAAGCACTTTTGTTGTTGCCGAGTTGCCTTTGAACTAAAATATACTTTTGATGTAGAAAAAACTTCAAAAAAATCATTTTAATAACAAATTCATAAACAAGGAGATATAAACTATTTTTAAAAAAGTTTTATTTTTTATTTGAATTTCTTTGCAGAACTCAAAAACTAGCGTATATTTGCACTCGCAATCACAAACGATAGCAACCTAGTAAAATAGGGCGATTAGCTCAGCTGGTTCAGAGCACCTCGTTTACACCGAGGGGGTCGGGGGTTCGAACCCCTCATCGCCCACTTTGAGGGATAACAAAAATGTTATCCCTCTTTTTTTTGTATAAAAGATATCCTTTTTCCTCCATTTTACGGGCATTGTGAGAAAATATGTCCATCATTGTAGGTGTTCGATAAATACCCTCTTGATAGTATAAGTTGCCATCGAACACCATGTTCACAAACTCTCGTTTTTGCAAAGTGTCCGATCTGCTGTAGATATGTCTTATATCTCCCAATAAATCCAGATTACTTTCTAAAATCTCAAAAGCTTTACCTTGGTTTATACTGAGTCTTTCTATAGATGCCGTAAGAGTCAGGATATGATCACTGTATGTAGAATACCATCTATCATAGGTATCTTTATTTATTTCATCCCTGAACCATTTTTCTTCTACAGCATTTAACCTCTGCTGTATTTCTTCAAGTTCATGTCTTTTTTCTACTGCTTTTTTCTTGTTGGTTTTTACTTCCTGCTCAATTGAAGCATAGCTTCCATCTCTTATATCCTTAATCTGTTTTTCTGAAACACTCATCAGGTCGCAGGCATTTAAGAACTGCTCATGCGCTTTGACAGCACTTATATTATTATGCCTAGAATGCTTGCATTTATAATAGTAGAAGTATTTTCCAGATTTTCCACGGGAAGGTGCACCTGTAAGAGGCGCACCGCAATGACATTTTACAACGCCTCTTAATGGTATCTCATCATCAACGGTTACCTTTATCTTATCTTCTTTTTTCATTTTCGCCTGAACCATTGTCCATGTTATCTTGTCTACTATTGGCTCATGAATGGCTGGAAAAAGACCGCCCGGCAGATCCTTGAACGGCTCGACCTTTACGAGTCCTGCATAAACAGGATTCGCCAGCACACGGTCAATAGCCATATTGCCTTTTCTGTCAAAACCCGACTGGTAAGCTATTTCCTTAATTTTGTATAATGGCACATTACGAAGAAACATGTCATAAATCAATCGGACAACTTTAGCTTCTATCTCATTTACTTCGAGATGTCTCTGTTTTCCTTCTCCGACTTTAATATAGCCAAAAGGTTTTTCTCTGGTAAGGAAACGGCCTTCTTTAGCACGAGCTGTGTAAAGTCCACCGCGTACTTTAATACTCCTGTTAATATTATCTTCCTCAGCAAGCAGTAATTGCAAGCTTGCTCTGAAAAAGCTTCCTGGGGTGTCATAATCAAACACTATCCCCTCGGTCACACTTATAATCTGAATGCTATATTTTTTTTGGAACTGCTTGACCATGTTCATCGCTTCGCCAGCGTCCCTGCTAAAGCGGTCAAGCTGGTCTACAAGCAGATAATCAACGGATTTATAATGTTTGGCTATAAATGCCTGCAGTTTTATAAAATCTGGACGATCAAAACTTTTTGCACTTTTCCCTCTGTCAATGAAAGTATCTACCAGCTGTATATTATTATACTGCAGGTATTGGTCAGTGTACAGTTCCTGTCGTTCAATCGAGCCATTGCTTTGCCCCAATTGACTAAATCTTAAATATCTAATCGCTCTCTTCATATAATTCTTTCAATGTTAATGAAACAATAATTTCAATCATAAGATTTACTAATTTTTTTTCTTTTTCCCTTTCTAAATCTTCATAATTTTTTGATACAATATCATCATTTTCAAACTGTTCATCATTTAAATTTTCCATATAAAAGACCATTAAAATCAATTAAGACACCGTGTGTCTCACAGCATCAAAACTAATTTAAAATACATTTTTCCAGTTTTAATAATTCTGCTTTTAATGGAATGATGTGACTGCCTTTGGCTTAAAGCACTATCAAAAATTCTGTTCTACAAATTCTTACGTAAACTTTGCAATCATTTATAAATACTGATTAGAAGATTTTATCTCCAATTTTGCACAAATACAATCGTTTGTAGTCTGCACTAAACAGCAATTAAAAAAAACGAAAAAATGTATCCTATCACTTATTTATATAGCCTACAAGATAAATTATGTATTATACATAGGAATTCCATTAAACACAATTACCGACATAGTTTTCTCTAAACTTTCGCTGTTGTGTTAAGTTTTTTCAATGTGCTTTTTTTCAAACTCCTCGGTGAGCTGTATTATCTTTTTAGATAAAACAGCTAATTCTATCGTCTGCTTTTCGAGTTTGTACAAATATGCCGAAGCTTTCTTTTCGGAAAATTTTTGATATAAAATCTTCACAACCTGATTGTAATTTACCCCGACAGCCCTAAACTGGCTGTAAAAGGAAGTCAGACGCATATAATAATCCATTGTCGCTTTATCAATCTTAACTGTTTTGATCCCTTTTTGAAAAATACAGGCTGTAATAAAGTGCGCCATTACATTCATTCCTGAGGTTTCAAAAAGAGTGAGAAAGCGTGCATTTTCTTCTGCAGTAAGACTGATGGAATAGCGGTGCAGAGCGGGATCTATTTTAGGAGGTCTGCCACCTTTATGCAGGTTCTTTTTTTCTTCATCTCCCATGACTGTAAATGCTGTTGTTATCTGCAGGCAATATATTTTACAATCATCATTGTTTATCTAATGTGGAAATAATTGGACGCATCTGGAAGCATTTGGCTAATTGTTCCAAACACTCTTAAAGCTTTAACATCAGACATCCGATGTCAAGTAAAGCCATAAGAAGACACTTCAAAAGAGCCCGTCATTTTCAGAATTAATTTTTCTGAAAATATAAAATTATGCTCTGTAAAGAAACTGTTACTTCGGAGATGTGGGAACTTCTCCAAAGACTTATGAAAGATGAAAATTTGAAAGACCATATATTGGTTGGCGGTACGGCATTGGCCTTAAAATTAGGACACCGGCTATCGGTAGACATAGATCTTTTTACAACAAAAGATTTTGATTCACAGACGATGCTCAAATATCTGCATTCCGCTTATGGCGTAAATAAAGAGGAAAGCAGACTCTATAATAACACGGTTCTTACCTACATCGATAATATAAAAGTTGATATTGTTACACACAATTATCCTATTTTGAATTCTGTAGAAACAACAGAAGGAGTCCGCATGATTTCCAATGAAGATATTGGGGCAATGAAACTCCATGCAATCCATCAGAGCGGTACCAGATATAAGGATTTTGTTGACATGTACTTTATGCTTGAGCAGGAACCTTTAAGATTTTATCTGCAGGCATATCAGAGAAAATATGACAAAGATCCTTTCTGGGCTTGCAGAGGTCTGAATACTTATGACAAGATTGAAACATTTGATGGTGTAGATATGTTAAAAGAAAAAGAGCAGAATTGGAAAAACATCCAAAAACGTCTGGAACTGGCAGTAAAAAATCCTTCATATAAATTTAAATCAGAAAGCCAGAATTCACCAATTAATCCCAATAAAAAGAGAGGTTTTCGCAGGTAATTCCCTAAAAATTGCTTATATTTGACACTAACCATTATTTAAGAAACAATGGAAAAACTACCTAAAAAGATACCCAATCTTCACCCTAAATTCTTCTGGGATTTTAGATTTGACAGCATTGACTGGCATGGAGGATATAAGATGGTAATTGCCCGTATCGTGGAGCGTGGAGGTCAGGATCAAATTGACGAGATCATCCGTTTTTATGGACGTGAAAAAGTAATTAAGGCTGTGCGTGAAGAGATTTACTTTCTTCCAAACTATGCAATTGAAGATGCACTTAAATTCTTTCCCGAACTCAAAAAAGAAGAGATGTACTGCTACCTAAACCGTAAGGATAAGCCTTATCACTGGATTTAGTAAACGCTATATAATAAATTAGACCCTCCGTCCGCAGTGATTAATCACTTCACTACGGATTCGAGGGCATGTCCATAAACATAATCTTCCAAATGTATGTTTACTATCCGCAACAAGGCGTTTGCTTTTAAACGATTATCTTAATGATATATTACAAGCTTAAGAAATTGTCTTAAGAAGACGTCTGCAATATCGGACTATCTTCTAAGTTTGGAATTACACAATTTTTGAAAACTCTTCTATTTTTACAAGCCATCATTTATCTCCTGATTACTGTTTAGATTTTTATCAAAAGAAATAATAAAAAGAAACCGAAGTTATGACGGGCTGTAGAGACAGGCAGAAAGACTTCGGCATAATGCCGTGCTCGTCCCTCACACAGCACCCTTCGGGACTTATTCCGATTCCTTTCTGCCTGTCTTCATCCCGTCCTGTATAATTGCTTTCTTTTTCTTTTTTCCGTTTTTCTGTTTTCTTTGGAAAATAATTTTGTGGTTTTAAAAACTGCACATAATGCTGTATATGCAAATATAGATACTTAAAACAATAGACAAGTATTCACATCTGTACATAAAAGTATATATCTGTAAAAGAATAAAAACATAAAAGTGTATTTACATACCTGCAGAAAAAGAGGACTGCATATCTGCAAAAAAAACACAAGAAAAACAATAAAACAAACATAATCAGTTGTTTACAAATAAAAATCATTGTTTATTGTTATATCACAGTTAAAATAATTCTTAATTTCACATTAGAATAGCGCCTAAACTTTAAGAAATGGAAAAACGTAAAATTTATGACCGTGATTTCAAAGTAAATGCAGTCAAATTAGCGCTTAAAACAAGCGGTCGCAAACTAGCAAAAGAACTTGGCATAGCGACAACAAATATTTACAGATGGAAAGCTGATCTGCAAAAATATGGAACAGACAGCTTTTGCGGGGGAGGTCATTTTAGAACCTCGGAACAAAAAAAGTTTTCTAAGATTAAAAGGACACTTAACAAAGAACTTAAATATGCAGAACTTCAAATTGAGATTTTTAGAAGTGCAAGTAAGTATATTATTGAAGGGAAACCAATGATTTTTCATTTTATTGAAAAGAATTTAGACAAATACCCACTTTGGCAGATGTGTAAAGTTTTAGGCATATGCGAGCTTACATATTATAGATGGAGAGATAAAATTTTATCTCCTACACAACTTCAAAAAACTTTAATCAAAAAAGAAATAACTTCTGTATTTTATGAATATAGAGGCAGATATGGTAATGGGAAAATCTCTGCAGAATTAGAAAGCCGAGGTGTAAAATTAAATAAATCTTCAGTATCAAAATATATGAAAAAAATGGGGCTTGTCAGTAAGCTTAGTAGCAAACACAAAATATCCAGCCCATCATTTATTCCACACAATCCTTACATCTTTCCTAATGTGCTAAATCGCCAATTTAATACTGAAGAGCCCTCTCAGGTTTGGGTATCAGGTATGACAGGATTAGAGACTTTGAACGGCCTTTTATTTCTAACAATCATTATAGATTTATTCGACAGAAAAATTATTGGATGGAATTTGAGTGGAGGCCTGACAATAAAGGAAACTTCAATACCTGCTTGGGAAATGGCAGTGCATAATCGTAAGACCAAGAAGGGACTAATATTTCATTCCGATAGAAGTATACAATATGCTAATAAGATGTTTACTCGTAAATTAGACACATATAAAAATGTTACACGAAGCATGAGTCGAAAAGGAAATCATTTAGATAATGAAATACTTAAAAGCTTTTTCATTTTACTTAAATCTGAACTAGTTGATTTAAATATGCTTCTGACTAAAGAACAAATGCAAAAGAAAATACTAGAGTATATTGAAAATCTTAATGAAAATATATTCTGATGTAAATTGTCAAAATTTTGACTATGAAAAAATACGAACGCCATTTCAAAGAAAATGCAGTCAAATTAAGTTATAAGCGAGGCTGGAAACAAACTGCAAACCTTGCAAGAGAATTGGGAATAGCTCCAAGTTACTTATACCAATGGCGAAAAGACTTTGAGAAATTTGGAACAGGGAGTTTTTGTGGATCGGGTCACCCTAAAATGACTCCTGAAAGAGCTATAATTGTCAACCTCGAAAAAAAAATTCAAAATTCAAAAATTACGCTCGAGATTTTAACTAAAGGGATCAAATATGTTTCTCAGGGAAAAATAATGACTAAAAACTTTATTGAAGAAAACAAATCGAAATTTTCAATTGCAAAGATGCTAGAAGCATTACAAGTCTCAGAAACCACATATTACAGAAGAAAAAAACAAGAACTTACGGATACAGAATCTCGAGTAATTTTATTAAAGCAAGAAATTAAATCCATATATGATGAATTCAAGCAGGCATACGGATGTACAAAAATCACAAGAGAACTTCAAACCAGAGGATTTAAAATAAGAAATTCATCAGTAAAAAAATACATGAGAATTTTGGGCTTGCGCAGGAAAGTTAAAAGAAAGTTTAAGGTAACTACGGATTCACATCATAATAATTATATCGTTCCAAATGTTTTAAATAGAGAATTTGCGGTTAGCCAACCTGCTAAGGCTTGGGTTTCAGACATAACGTATATAAATACGACAAAAGGCTTTTTATATCTTACTATTGTTATGGATTTATTTGACAGGAAAATTATAGGATGGAATTTAAGCACCAAAATGAGCACAAAAGCAACAACTTTACCCGCTTGGGAAATGGCAGTTAAGAACAGGAAAATCAATAACGATTTAATCTTTCATTCTGATAGAGGTGTTCAATATGCCAATAAAATTTTCACTAATAAATTAGACTCGTACAATTGTGTAACACGAAGTATGAGTCGCAGGCAGAATCATAATGACAATGCCGTTTGTGAAAGTTTTTTCAGCTCTTTTAAAAGAGAATTAATTAATGGAAACAAACTCTTAGCTAAAAGACAGATGAGAGCCGATGTATTCGAATATATTGAAAATTGGTATAATAAAAGAAGAAGGCATTCATCTTTAGACAATAAAACAATTGAAGAATTTGACAAACTATATTTCATAACATAGTAGCATAATATCTGCAAAATAATTTACTAGCATCAATAATATTTGAATTATCTAATCTAATCATAAACATATCTTTAGCTTTAGCTTTACTCTTATATTTATTCAGAAGATCTTTTTTAGATAAGCATTTTGCTAGTCATCAATAAACAAATTATTATTACTAGAATAGAAAAAGGGCATCAAGCCCTTTCAATTAAATCATAAATAATATTGTGTTCACCAGAACACCGCAAGTTGTGTTTTGAGATGCTTGAAATGAATTCAGCATCTCAAAACAACTTGCCCTGCGGGGCTGGGAAACGCCTCCGAAGTCGGCGTTTTTAAAATTACTAACACAGAAAAATCAGTCCGCACTGCTTTTTTCATTCTGCTTTAAATATTTCCTGTGGAGGATGTCCAGTAAATCCCCCTCTTCCAAAGGAATCAGCATTTCAATGACTTTAAGAAGAGCGTAAACATACCTTTCAGTCTGCTTGTGATTGTTCTCGCTTATTTCAATTCCCTCTAAAGCCAGCATTCCTGCTTTAAGTAAATCCATAATCATGGTAAAAAGATCAGAATATCCCTTAACATTTATGTTGAGATTGTATACGTCTTTTCTTGTTTTTGATGCTGGCTTGAGCATTACAAAATAATGCTCTGGATTCTCAACCGTATCCCTTAATTTGATTTTATTTTTTTTCATATCAATATATTTTATCAGTTAAATCGATTCTCTCCAAAAGATGAAGTAATTTCATTATTCTGCATTGTCTGTACTCAGGCTCACTTTTTTTATTTTTTCAATCCCTCTATCACGCATAAGCTGGCTCGCATCAAGCATTTTAACAAGATAGATATAGGGCGTGATCAGGTCATAATCAAACTCTTCAGTGAATAGAGATAATGACAGGTGCGAGATTTCAAAAAGGAAAAATTCAAATTCATTGATAGTGTTCTGTTCAAAAGCTTTTTGAAATACTGTGAAAGGATTCTCATATTCCTGCTCTGTCAGTGAAGCCATGTCAAGTTTTGACTTACAGGCGCATGATTCCTTCACTTTCCATTTTCTGTTTTTGTACTGCAAAAGAAAACATGCTTTAACAAAAGATCGGAAAGCACTGTGAAAAACAAACACTTGTCCGGGATATCTTATCCTGCATACTTCTGTTTTATGGATATACAGAAATGTTTCATTAAGCACCTAATCAAGATGCGCAAAGTCAAAAAAAGCATCCATAACCTCAAAAGGATTTTTAATATCATAACCTGCCCAAAACTTGGTTTCAAATGATTTTATATTTTTTTTCATGTCACGTTACTTTTTTTGTTTTTTTCAATGCCTCTTTCATTGATTAACTCTCCCGCATCCAGCAGTTTTATCAAGTGGATATAGGGAGTAGTTATATCAGAGTCGGGATCTGAACCGAAAGGAGATAATGACAGTTCCGTGATTTCGCTTAAGAAGAATTCAAACTCCTGCAGTGTTTTCTCTTGAAAAGCATTCTGAATCGCCAAATAAGGATTGTCGTATTCTTCTTTGGTCAGGGAAGAGAGATGAAATACCGTTTCAGAGCGGGTTGATTCTTTCACCTTCCACTTTTTGCTTTTATCCAGCATCCAATAGCAGACTCTGACAAATGAACATACAGCAGTATAAAAAACAAAAACGTTGCAGGGAGTATCCTGTTTATATACTTTACTTTTATAACAGTGAAGAACCGCTTGGGTGAGGTTCTGTTTATAATAATCCAGATGGGCAAAATCAAGAGCCTCTTCTAATGCCCTGTAAGGGTTTCCCGTTCTGAACCCTGCCCAGAATCTTGTTTCGAAAGTTATTTTATTCTTTTTCATAATTTCCAGAGATTATCCGTTATCATTTTCCTTATTGATCTCCAAATAAAGCTTGTGCAGTTTATCAAGCCCCTCGGATTCAGAGCATGGCAGAAGCTGTAATGCAATTTCCAAAACGCTTGTAAGATGAAAAGCGGGATCCTGAATCTGGCTGGAGTTTTCAAGATCGGAATTCTCAAGCGTGTGAAGGGCTATTTTAAGAAGATCCTGTACAGTAAACATCAGATTGATGTAGCTTGTAAATTTTAGTCTTGCATAATAAGCGCCTTCTTTGTCTTTCTGCGTGGTCAGGGTTCTGAAAAAGAAACTCTCTTTCAGCTCTTTAATAAATTCATCCGCAGTTCTGATTTCATTTGTTTCCATAATTTCTGCTATTTTATTTTCTCAGGCTCTTCCTTTTCAGCTTTCTCCAGCCTGTCAAGTTCATCTTGAATCAGAATATCAGCCTGCTTTCTAAATTTTCCGCATCTTTCTTCCATAAGCTGGTAATAGAGATAATCAACGTCGTTAGCCTTGGCGAAACGCAGTACGTGGGACTGCTGTTTAAGCAGGCTGAACATAGCCCTGTCTTCCTTGGTCTGGCGTGGAAAGAAATCTGCAGTAATGCTGGAAAAATATTCGCAGAGGCTGAACAGATGCTCCATTGCAAAATGGCTAGGGGTATAGCCTGTAAAGACACGAATCAGTGAAAGGCAGGTCTGCTCCACTATCTGGTGAAGTGCAAACATTTTCATCTCATACGAATTTGAAACATCATCGTCATTGTAAACCAAGTTCCAGATTGTGATAACAATATTGCTCCTGTTTGCGATATAGTTCGATGCAAGTCTTAAGTTTCGTTTTGGGGTTTCGCTGATGTTTAAAAACGGAGGATTGTTTATGTCCTGAAATAAAAGCTCAGCATTCTGCATGATCTGCCAGAAGAAAAACTGCTGGTCTTGACCAAGGTTTTTCAGGCTCTGCACATGGTGCAGAAGAATCGTAGTGGTCAAAGCCCCTTGAGTCTTCGTTTTTATCTTATCGCTTATATCATTGCTTGCATTCTCTATAGTTTCCGATACGAAAACTAAAAGGTACAAATGCAGATGTTCTTTTTGCATCCCATAATCGGGATAAATCTTTCTACTTGCGCTGTAAGCCATATCATTACTGCCGAAACAATAAACCGCTGATGTCTTGATGTGTTCTGTAATTGTTTCAATTACTTCTCTTTGCTGTGAAATTTCAATTGTTTTCATAATTTTACTTTTTTTAGTTAATACTTGTGTGAAAAATTGTATTTTTGTTTAACACACAGCCAAGTAAGTGATTAGTCGTACTGTACCGTATCAATTTGTATCATACCGTACAGTAAAATTTCTATATCATACAGCAGACTTACTTTTTTATTCTTAAATATTATCTTTGAGTTATGACAACATCAACAAAACCAAATCACATGGGGCGTAAAATCAGCCGTATCCGTGAACTGAAAGACATGAAACAGGAAGCACTGGCACAGGCTAT
>Ga0099826_10000256_pt1 | contig 23537 bp, 24 predicted proteins | sample Mtrugardesep15_FD_76830 | JGI IMG/M metagenome (GOLD analysis project Ga0099826, IMG submission 76830) | Root nodule microbial communities of legume samples collected from California, USA - M. trunc garden sep15 | ecosystem: Host-associated > Plants > Roots > Nodule | place: USA: California... | reverse complement strand
TTTTTGTTACTTATATCTTAAACTTTTGTCGTTTTAAAAAATTCATATTTAATTTATTTCATGTTAAAAAATTCTAGATTTTAGTAAATGAACCTTTCATAGTGTTATAAACTTGTATAAAAAGAATCGTTAAAAAATTTAATAGTTTAAGGATAATTAAACAAAAATTGTTTTAGCAGGGACTAAAATTATAAATAATTTTTTTTGTAAGGATTAACAAAACTATTAAAATTAAGTAAGAACTAAGCTTAGAAGGTCGCAATTTTATAGGGACCAAAAATATATTTAACCCTATTTTAAAAAGATGGTAAAAAAAATTGGAGTACTTATATTTTTTAATTTTACATTCTAATCAATGTTATGTGCACAGTTAAAAAATAAATAATTATATGAAGCACTTCGAAAAAAAAAAGATTTTTTTTGTCAGGTAGCCTAATGGCCGGAGCTCACACATTATAAATATGAAAAAACGGGGTGTCAGAGGTTCGAACTGTTACCCCTGCATAAATTATACAATATTTCTGTCAACTGAGCTAAGCTCACGGAAGAGCACTTCGAAATTATTATCCTTCATTTATGATTGTTAAAAATACATTAATAGTGAATATGAATAATTAGGTAAAATCATTAGTTTCTTTCTTTCATTTATGATTGTTTTTAATATCTATGAAACTATCAAATCGTATAAATATTATGAGACAGATAGAGTGTCACTGTACTTTTGTTATATACATTTGAAAGGTGTATACACACACATATATTCACATATATAAATTTAAATTTATTTGTGATTACTTAGACCATTCATAATGGTGGATGTTTCACCTATTTGGCACCCCATTGTGGAATATAATATATGGGTGGCTATCGAAAAGGGTGGTTATGGAAGTACCCTTTCTCTTTTTTTTTTCATGGGTCTCATTTAATCAATCTTAATAAAATAAATAAATTTTGTTGAAATGTAATGATATAAAATTATTTGTGGGACCTATTTAATAATTTCTTTTAAGGTGTTGGGTTGGAGAAAATTGGTGTTTATTAAGTATTACGGTAAAATGAGAGATGTTAACGTATGAATTCAATTTAAACACCCAATTTAGGGTGCTCTGTTGTAGATGATCTTATATTTTTTATTACAAATAGAAAATATTAACACAATTCAAACTTAACTCAATTGATAGAAATTTTTTATTATGAATAGAAAACATTAACACAATTCAAAATTAACTCCATTGATAAGTCGGGGTTCGAACTTCAAACATCCGATTTATTCTTCTTAAAAAATAAAAAGAAACAAACAAACAAAATTGGGTGAGGGAGAAGACCCACATGCTGTCTATTCGGGCCGTGTTGGTTGAATTCATTTAATGAGGTTATAATTTCAAAAAGTACAGAGATCAAAATCATAAAAATATCGTGAATTTTATCTTGTCAATCAATTTGTTTATTTTTATTTTTTCTATAAATAAAAAATATACTCCATTAATCAGAGTATTGAGAATATTTCAACCCTTATAAAAATAAAAAATTATATCCTTGTATCCTCAAAAAAATATCCCTACATGTTTTGTAAATATACAATTAAGATTGCTCCACTTTTGACCAAAAAAAATAAAAATGCTCCACTAATCAGGGTATACAAAATTGAATTTATGACCCGATCTACCAGTAAACTAAAATCAAAACAAAATGTAAAATTTGTTATCCAAAAGTATTTTTTAGATCGATTTAATCAGTTTTTAAATTCCGTTAACTTTTTGTTGGAACTATTTTCTTCAGTTGAGAATGTTTGAGACCAGAACATAGATGACTAAAGAGGTTTCAAGTTGTGGCCAACTAAATAAGAATGTCCTGCCACGATACCTTTCTTTTGATTTGATCCAACTCACCAAACTGAATAAAATGTTGCCCCCTACCCAATCACTTGAACGCATATCACTGCCGGGCATAAAAAGGAGTGTGGTTGGAATTTTCTATTTCGTTGAATTTAATATCACATGACATTGTCCAAGACCAAAAGTTTGAAACATACCACAAGTTGAAGGACTAAAAATATTATAAAAGCAATATATATAAGGATTAAATTTGTGCAAAATAAAATACCACAACATATAAATATATATAAAAAAAATAAAAAAGGATCACAGGGTCTTATATTGCTTTTGATGTGTTTCATAGATTACTACTTCAATTTCTCTTTGGTTTCAACTGACATAGTTACCTGAACTTACCTACCCCGATCAAATATTGTACGCAGGAAAAAATGGAGTTGGAACAAAAGCAATTGTCATAATCATTTCCCTGGCCATTGTTCCTGTGTTACTTTTCTTTTTATGCTGCTATTGCAAACGGAGAATATCAAGGCAAAGACGTAGGACAATGCTAAGGGAAAATTGTATGTATATATTTAAGGACAAACAATTACTATACAATATCCTATTTTCATTTTGCTTATTTTACTGGTTATATTATTAATTGAAGTTTTTTCTTTGCATACTAACTTGTAAATATACGTTAATCTGTTCAGTTGGGGATGAACTTAAAACCCTAGACTCATTACAATACAAGTTTTCTACAATTGAAGCTGCCACCAACAAATTTTCAAGTGAGAACGAGATAGGCAAAGGAGGATTTGGTATTGTCTACAAGGTAATCCTACACTTTGCAAATGTGTTGATTTTTCATGGTTAACCAATGAGAAATTATGTTTTGACATTAAAATTTGACGTCAAATACGGTGTCATTTAATTTGTGTGTATCTTTTAATACGTGAAAGTTGTAAAAAATAAAAGGTAAGAAATAGATAGACATAAACGCATATGTGTCACATACACGATTTGTGTTAACTAATAGATTATTGTTGCAGGGTGTTCTTTCTGATGGACAACAAATAGCAGTAAAGAAACTCTCAAGAAGTTCAGGACAAGGTTCTATAGAATTTCAAAATGAAATTTTACTAATAGCCAAGCTTCAACATAGAAATTTGGTGACTTTATTAGGATTCTGCTTGGAAGAACGAGAGAAAATGCTTATATATGAATATGTACCTAACAAGAGTCTTGATTATTTCCTATTTGGTAAGGATTCTACTTTGCATTGTAGTTTAGTATATCATTTTTTTAAAAGTGTATGTTGTCTTTCTCAAATTTCGTTAAAACTACACATTTCTTAACCAAATGTCCTATGATTAATTTGTAGATTCCAAAACGCACAGAGTGTTACATTGGTTTGAGCGTTATAAAATTATAGGAGGAATTGCACGAGGAATTCTTTACTTGCATGAGTATTCAAGACTTAAAGTCATACATCGAGATCTAAAACCTAGCAATGTATTGTTAGATGACAACATGAATCCAAAAATATCAGATTTTGGTTTGGCAAGAATAGTTGCAATCGATCAAGAACAAGGAAGCACTAACAGAATTGTGGGAACATAGTAAGTTTGTTTAAGAATTTCATTCTTTAATATATATTTTATAAGATGAAGGGGGAATGTATTTTGATGAATCATGAATTAAAAAATATACATTCTATGATTTTTTTTTAATCACACTTAGATAGCTTATGGACAAGGTATTAGCTCAATTTTAATCATTAGCGTTTCCTTTGATTCTATATTAAACTTAACATGTTTTGTTTTATAATATTTTTTGGAGGGAAACATATTTTGTTATATATTTTAAAACCTCTTTTCTAGATGATAATAATTCTATTGACCTTTCATTTAACATGGTGTTTAGCTGGGTTATTTTTTTCTCTTAACATCCAAAGTTAAGCTAAATTTCATTAAAATAATAATTAACAAACAAGGATAATTTTAGAATCCATTTACTTTGTGAAGTTTTTTTTTTTTTCATTTCCAAAAATTTGTGATAATTTTATTTGCCAAAGAGATAAGAGACTTTTAAAGTGAATTATTGTTTGTCTTACCATAACCAATGAAAATGTCACATAGATTTATTTTTTTTGAGGGAAAATGTCACATAGATGTTTTCGTTATTTTTGAAAATGAATATTATCCATATCTAGTATACTATCTTTTCTCCATCATAAGTTTCGCTTTAAGAGTCATTCATTTTCTTATTAGTATGTTAAAATATAAACATGTTTTAGAAAATCAAAACAAAAAATATTTTCATAGAGTAAACATCCCCTTATCACCAAAAAAAAAAGAGTAAACATCCCCTTAATTTTCAACAAGAAACTAATATTGATATTTTTTTTGTAGTGGTTATATGTCTCCAGAATATGCAATGCACGGACAATTTTCGGAGAAATCGGATGTGTTCAGTTTTGGAGTTATAATTCTTGAGATAGTTAGTGGAAAGAGAAATAGTCGTCCCATTCAATCACACGATTTCGAGGATATCCTAAGAACGGTGAGTATTAAAATCTGATATAATTTCCTTTTATTGATGCTCATGTACATAACCAATTTGATATCCTAAATTTCTGAAATTTTGCAGGCTTGGAGACAATGGAGGAATCAAACGCCATTAGAAATGTTGGACCCTATTCTAAAAGACATGATTTCTCATAGTGAAGTTATTAAATGCATTCAGCTTGGTTTATTATGTGTTCAAGAAAATCCAGAGGATAGACCTACAATGGCACAAGTTGTTTCATATCTTAGCAGTCTTTCAGTTGAATTGCCACTTCCTCAAGAGCCAGCATTTTCCATGGATAGAGGATTGAAGTTAAACATATCAACAACAGAGTCTAGTTCTGGCCAATTTATTAGTAACTCTACGGCATCCTCAATCAATGACTTAACTAAGAGTCAATTTTTCCCTCGATAGATATTGGGATTGATCTTTTTCTGAAAACGATTCTTTTATTTATTGGTAAAAAAATGACTATTTATTTATTTGTATTTGATGACAAAGTTTATTGGATAATCGTTTGCTTGTAAATTTGATGGAGTCTATATCAGTGGTTGTGTTATTTTGACGCCTGTTATGTTTTTCTTGCTAAGATATCCAATATGTTTGTTCATTGTTTTGTTTCATCTAATACACTTGCTTGAATATAGAAATTTAAGAACATCAAAATGAAATATGCTAGTCGATTACCCCATAACAATCGAACATTTATAAACTACAAAAGATGTTGCAATATAATTGTTCTGTGCACAGAAGAAGCGAACAGAATAACAAACGTATGCCCCTGAGCAACCATTCTTTTACGAAATAGGCCAATAAACATAATATAGTAAAATGTTTTAATTATACTAATTGATATACAATGAGTAGCCATTTCCACTTTCCGTACTAGTACCTATCAATTCAACCCTCCATAATAATTGGTCTAGTTCCTGCAGGTTATCTTTTCATAATAACATGAAATCTAGTACCAAACCAAGGATTTATCAGACGAGGGCTCTTTATAAATGGAGGAGTTTTTACATAAAACCTTGACCGTGTAACATAAATAACTAAACGAATTAAAGATTGCTCCAGGGGTTTAGTTACAGTGGAAATGAAAATGAGTTTAGATTAACAAGTTGAGCAGGAAACTTATAGAACTATGAATTCACAATTGTTCCAGAAAAAAATTAGTCTCAGACTCTCGGTACACATTAACACAATTTTAAACATATTTCATGCGGCTTACAACATAATTCATCCCAAACTCCAGATTACCAGGGCATCGTTCCCTAGGAACAGGAGGGCTAACATAAAATAAATAAACCCCTGCTAAAATGTAGTTATTGTCACCCATTACAAAAAATGGCTGTATAATTATTGTCCAAGCTTATCATAAATATCGGTAGGCAAGGAAATCCTTATACAACAAATCGGTATGTAACATATCTTCCAGCAGTCTCACTTGGCCGGATTATCTTAACAACTTGTCCACGCTTCAGGCCATAATATCTTGCAACAGGATCCGTTACCTGGATTCTAGGTAGCTGAGAAACAGCCCATAAATATCAGATATAATCAACAATGTCAGTATCAGCAGAAATTTGAAGTAGAATGCAATATTTACAAAGAACAAATACAAGACAATTTGCAAACAAGACTAATACATCCATTAGACAAAGAATGAAGTAGTGAACACTGACAAATACATCTTCACAAAAGAACTTGACATTTGCCAATCTAAAAAGATTCAAAATCCCAATGACAATTTTATGACAAAAGTAAAAATCAGATACACTAACACTAAGAAATAAACAGTGAAGAAATTCTAATTGCGATAGATACAATGGATGCTTGTTTTACTTTTCCTGCTTGCTTGATTCCATTGAAATTTAAACCAGAATCACAAAGTAGATTCTACTTTATCATCGTGAAACTAGGAAAGAAAGACGAAGACAAGTGTATGCAAGAATACATGTGTGTGAAAACATTTCAAATTCCTAACTGAAATACAAGGAAAAAACATAGCCATGTCCATTTTAACTGTAATTGTTGAAACAAAGTAAAAAAAGCTCCAGATACTTTTCAGACACATGTTGTACGAATGTCGGTGTTCGAAATGACAGGACACAAACCCACCTATACTCAGGACTATCAATGATTCATATTAACAGTTAGTACTCTATTTAAAATTTAAAGATACTTTCAATTGCATCTTTCTGATGTGTTTATGTAGTCACCCCTTCAATTTTGTTTTGAGAGTATCGCTTGTCTATTTCACTTTATGTAATCATTTATCCATTGTATGTTTACTTCTTTTCTTTCATCATGCTTATATTATGTTGATTTACCAAGTTAACTCACTTTAACGCATCAGTATTGGAAAAGGGTACTAATTGTCGGATTAACGCATCTGAGCAGGCAAGGAATACCATGTGTCTTCAGCTGGTTCTATTGGCTTGTCTCTGCAGAAATGGACTTCTAGTGTTGCATATTCTTACTTTTGGTGCTCAAGTTTACTCTTATCTTACTTTTGGTGCTCAAGTTTACTCACTTTAAAGAAAAATTTACTAAGAAATACTTCTAAACAGGTTAGACTGAGAGAAGAGGAAATGGTTCTTGCATCTCCTAATTGTATCTCTTCAGTTGAGTGGACAGAGCCAGACGACAACATATGTACAGAGAGATCAACTACTGATATAGCACATAGCAAAAGGGCAATGCTTCATAGCAATTTTCTTACCATCCTTTTGGTGTCCAGCTAATGGCATAGTTCCACCTAGTGGCTTTAATTACAAAGGACTTGATATGTTTGAACTTTGCGAAATCAGACTAGTGAGACTTGAAAGTGAGGGACAAATGACGCAGTTATATTTGAAGTAGTCTGTCGTTTAGAAATGTCAGTATCGACTAACCTGAGAATAAATCTTCAAATGCCTAGATAAATCAGTTACATTTTCTAGGATTATACGCAATATTCAACTTTAGATCTCTCGCCACTTTCAGTTTCAGTTAATAGTACTACCAAAATTACTTCAATTTCTAGGCTCCCTATATCATCTGATTTCCTCTTAATCTTTAGCTGCCTCGACATGTTTTAAGTGCAGTACTTAAATTCATTTCTGTCATACCAAATCTAAGTTTAAACATACAATTATTTTAGTATTCAAATCTTCCTTGAGTTAATTGGCAAGGAAGCTTCATGTTACAGAGTACACTGCTCAAAATATGCAACACTAGCCTCAAAGGAAACCTCCAAAAGGATGAACGAGATGACCAGCACGGAGGGGTATAGGCAAAATGAGTAAAACTCGCTTAATTTTAAAATTAACACATTATTTTCCAAATGAACAAAAGCACTTCGAAAGGAAATAAACAATCACACAAAATGCGATCATCAGCTACTAATCATCAAAAAGGAACTAATATGAATAACATCCAACATCATCTACTACTTCTTTGTGCACACCGCAAACAAAACTCTAATAGTTTACATATGCACATTGTCCTACCTTCAACATTACAAATGCATCACACACATTCATTCAATTCAATAAGGGCCTGTTCGAATTGACTTATTTGAGCTTATTTACCAACATAATTTTTGAGAGAATGTCTCCAAGAACTTATGAAAATAGCTCATGACATTGTTCATAAGCTCTTTTCAGCTTATTTTCACAAGTTCTCCAAGATAGCTTATGTAAACAGCTAATAGTTTATACAAAAACAATTTTTTATTTTATCTTTTGTCATAGAAATAGCTTATATACAAGTGCTTAGCATGATAAGTGGTTGTGTTATAAGCTGCAAATAAGTTGTTTATCAAAATTGGGCCTTGATCGCATACTAAACAAACAAAATTTCAACACAAAAAAACAAGCAACACACTGACCTGAGTTTCTTTGACAGTGTATCTCTCAAGTAAGGTTTTCTTCTCGGTGTCATTGAGAATCTGATGTTCCGGCACAAGCACATGCTCTTTTATATTAACCAGCAACTCCGCCTCCTGCACACACACACACCAGCAACAGTTATAATGAAGCACATACACATCTCGGATTAGACGTGTCCCGTGTCCAATTGACACGTTCTCAAATTATCACATGTATCAACATGTTTGTGTCAGTATCGTGTCTGGTGTAAATAACCTAACCTAACTCTTCACTACCTAGTAACAAACTTATTTAACATCTAATATTAACAAACTAGAAAAATTACCTGAAAAACTTCCAAATGAAATTTGGAAGCAATTTCAGAAACACAAGTTTTGGCAAAGGGAGTGAGACTGGTTTGACAAACAAGAATAGCTCTATAAACATTCTCAGAATTCATTCGATTCGTGTAGGTCTTCATTGTTTTCACACCGACTTTAGCTTCTTCAGGGAAGAAAACATAGATCTGATCAGAAGGTTTATCTTTTTTGGTTTTGTTAATAACGAGATCTTCTCTCTTCATATTCTCGCCGTATTTGTCTTTGAAATCGTGTTTTGACATGTTGAGTTCGAAATCACCAACGAGGTAGTTTCGGTCTTTGAGCATTTCCATCACCGTTTTGCGGATTCTGTATAGTCGCGTTATTTCTTCCTCTGAAAACACCATCGTCTTCTTCTTCGTGCTGCTGTCGCAGAAGGTTAATCTGATTAAGGTGTTAGATTCATTCACAAATACTTCAACTTTCCTCTTACAAAAAAAATTATTGTTTATTCTTCAATTTCTCTCTCACCAATGTAACTTTTAAGTTTAATTTGTGTACAATTGTCTAAAACAACACTCATTTGAAAATTGTTTTTTTACATCATTTTTTTCAATAATAGCTAACTACAACTGAACTTAACAGTAGTTAATTATCGCTCACACCAATAAATGCACATAGAGCACTCTGCATTATTACACCCATCATTTTCAACTTGTTTTTACCCTTAATTTTAAACGGCAATTTCAAATAAAATTCAACCAATACATCAACAACCACAAAGTATTAAACAACAATATTACATAATTTATCAATGATTCATTATTACACAAATACGACAATACGTTAATGTTACACAAATTTTTAAAATTCAACAAAAGTGAAGCATTATGCAACACATTACACTAAATGACATCAAAATTCTCTTGAACATTCTAGGTACCTGCGGTTGGAACGAACACAGAGATGTAACATATTATTTTCAACCATCCTCCTAAACATAAATCTTACATCACTATCGTTACGAATAACCTGAGGATAATAATCTGTTTTTCACATGTCTTCATCTTTATCCGCACCAATATCTACACACGGTACATGTACAAATACATGAGATATATTATGATCTTCACCATGAAGCACAAAGTATTTGTTAAGTTGTGTCTTCAAGTCATCCAAAATGTCGGTCGGAGTTAAGAAAACTGTAATCGTCTTCTTGAAAGCGGAATATTGGACATGACCTTTAGTTTGTGCATTTTGAGATATGTTGAACTTCACAGAAGTTAAAAAAAAAAAACAAATACCAGAATAAAACAAAATGAAAGGAAAAGTACATTAATGTCGAAACATAAACATATATTTATAATAAATGCGGAACATTAATAACCGAGTAAAATGTCAGTGTCTTGAAATATTTTTTTGTGATGGCCGAGGTTCGAACCTCACTTCTCTAGAAATATGAAATGTCAAATTTAATACACATACAAATAAAGGATAATTTAGTAATATTCACACACAAAATAGATATATTAAATATACTAATAACTTTTCTTACAAAATGTAAAAAAAACAAAGGAACTTATATACCGAGACGGACGGAGTATTAACTTATTTTAAAATATAAAAAATAAAATTAAATACATATACAAATAAAAGAGAATTTTGTAAAATTCACAAACAAACAGGCACATTAATTTGTTTTTTTCTCAATACGTGTTAAATTAGTCAAATGAACTTATAATTAATCGAATAAACTTATAACAGGAGGAGAGAAGCTGTATAAATTTACTCATGTCATCAGATAAATAGTGAGTCCATTATTCTTCTCTTTTTTTTTAGGGAATTATTCTTCCATTTATCATCCTCATCCTCCCCTTATTTGACTTTGACAATGTTATGCTCTAGACGTGTGCAATTTCGCTAGTTTCACACAAAATTTCGTTTTAGGAGGCCATTGACTTTTTCTATTATTTTAACACAAGACTTTTTCTATTATCATTTTTTTATTTCTATTGCCTTCTTCCACCCACATAGCTAGGCACAACGCAAAAACTCAAATTAAAAAATGGCTACACTTGCAAAACTCATTTCCTCCATTTGTGTATGTGTGATCATGTTAACAACAAAAGCAGTTGAAGCAACACCAACATACACAGCCACTCACTGCACAAACACAACCACTTATGCACCCAACTCCACTTTCCAAACAAACCTTGACATCCTCTTCTATTATTTCTCAAATAATATCTCTCAATCCAACGGTTATTTTCTCAGTATCACCGGTTTCAATAGTGTCAACGCCGTCGGTGGACTCTTCCTATGTCGTGGCGATGTCACCACCACCATATGCAACCAGTGTCTCACAAGTGCAATCAAAGAGATAAGACAACATTGTCCAAACCAAACTGAAGCACTCATCTGGTATGACGAGTGCTTCGTTCGTTACACAAATAGGTACTTTGCCGTCGACAAGATTGACCCTAGAGTCAACCTTGATGACGGAAATATTGTCTCTAACGTTGACTTGGGACGTTTCAACCAATCACTGCATGGGTTGTTGAATGATTTGGCAACAGAAGCCTCCGGGAGCTCCGAGTCGAAGAAGTTTGCCGCAGGTGAAGTAGTGGTGACGGAGTCGATGACGGTGTATGGATTGATGCAGTGCACGAATGACTTAACGAATAGTGAGTGTGGGACGTGTTTGAAAAATGCTATTGGAACTCTTCCTAATGGAAAACAGGGTGCAAGAGCTTTGCTTCCTTCTTGTAATGTTAGATATCAACTCTATCCTTTTTTCACTTCATCTTCGCCACCATCTTCAGGTAATAAACTATTTTGTCCTAAGTGCATGTTGACGTTGAAATCACATTGACATACTAAATATGCATTAGATAAAAAATTATAATGAACTTAATTTATTTTTCCATCATTCAAGTAACTAAAATGCATCAGTTGTCTTATATTATTCTAGAACAGAACATCGAGACCAATGTCGTGGTGTGTCGATGGAATAAACGACGTATCATTCTTTCCTTCTTTTGGTCCTCCTCCTCCTCTAATTTTCATGGTCGAGCACTAAAAACCATTTTTTTGGAAATTTGATATTTAATTTATTGACCAACAAATATCAAAGACCGTGACACACACGAGTAAAGGGAATTGAGTTAATCTGAGTAAGGGGAGTCATAAAATGTTGTGTCTCTTAAATGTTAAAAATACAATTTTATTTTTTGAGGTAATTGGAATATTTTCTTTTCATTTTGATTTCCTATTTTTTCGACAATAGAAATACATTATGTGAGCCTAGCTCAACTAAAGATATTGTTGGATTGAACATTTTCATTTTTATGTAAACCTGAAACCTCCTCACAGTTATGTGTTTCAGTCTTTCAGATGATAATTTACACTTCGTCGACAAAACCAACAAAAAATATTCCATGATGAGTTCTTAATCCTTAATTTTAATGTAGTATTTGTTGGTTTGATTTTCCGGTGTTGACCATAGTTTAATTAATTAATGTACTTGACCACAATTTCCACTTGGTTATGCAGGGGGGATGAAACTTGGACCTGGCACAATTGCGGTCGTGGTTGTCGTGCCCATTTTTCTCCTAATTATCTTATTTTTAGGTTGCTACTATTTCAAGAGAAGGTCAAAGAAGAAGAAGATACTAACGCCTAGTACAATGGAAAATTGTATGTGACGTATATATGATTAAATTGAAATAAATAAAATAATGTCCAATTTCACTTTACCCTTATTTTATGTCTCACATGATTACTTTGAATAATATTGGTTCAGTTGGTGATGAATTTCCAACATTGGAGTCATTGCAATTCAATTTGGCTACACTAGAAGCAGCAACTAACCAGTTCTCATTGGCAAATAAGATAGGAAGTGGAGGATTTGGAGAAGTTTACAAGGTAATTAACACTGTCCAAATGTGATTAAAAAAAAGTACATTTTTCTTGATATATAATGATTATAATCAATTGGTATTTTTATTTTCAGGGAGTTTTGCTAGATGGGCGACAAATAGCCGTAAAAAAACTTTCAAAAACTTCAGGACAAGGCACAATAGAATTTAAAAATGAGATTGTGTTAATAGCCAAACTCCAACATAGAAATTTGGTAACCTTATATGGATTTTGCTCGGAAGAACAAGAAAAAATGCTAGTCTATGAATACGTGCCTAATAAAAGCCTCGATTACTTCTTATTTGGTAAGATACTTTTAATCGTGATTCACTTTTCATTGGAGCTTAAAATTCATGTTTAGATTATTCTAACTTGTTTATCCATTGCTTACATGTACACTAATTAATTGTCCTATGCTAAATTGTAGATTCTCATAAGGAAAGAGTCTTGAGTTGGCATGAAAGATATAACATCATTGGTGGTATTGCACGAGGGATTCATTACTTACATGATCAATCAAGACTTAAAGTCATACATCGTGATCTCAAACCTAGCAATATATTGTTAGATAAGAATATGAATCCAAAAATATCAGACTTTGGTATGGCAAAAATGATTGATATAGATGAACATCAAGGAAATACTAAGAGAATTGCTGGAACTTAGTAAGTATTTGCAAACTTGTATGCTATATTCCTTATATTTCTTTGTATGTTACATTTTGTAGGTATATTGCCAGTTCAGTTTTTCATGTTACTCTAATTAAAAGCACCTCCGATGGTAGAATCTAATTCGAAGAGTTTTTGGAACATTGGTGCCTTATCACTAAACGGACGCACATTTAGTTGAAGCTATGTAAAGTAGTTTTTAAGTGGTCGTGACTTTTCGCCATGAAAATAAGAGTTTCAAAACATACGTTAAGAACTCTGTGACACCAGAACTTAATTTTTGTTTGTAAATTCCTTTTTATGAGTCACAACTTGAGCCCCACTAGTATTATCGAATACTTTTTGGTAGATATGATTCAAAATGTTCTACACCACATCATAAGTTTGATTGTACCAATTTTCACATTGTATATTTAAAATGGACTTTTATTTTTACAGTGGTTATATGTCTTCGGAATATGCAATGCATGGACATTATTCAGAAAAATCAGACGTGTTTAGCTTTGGAGTGATAATTATAGAGATAATTAGTGCAAAGCGGAATGCCCTTAGTCTTCATTCACTGGATTTTGATGACCTCTTAAGTCATGTGAGTATGCTAATCTTAATATATACTTGATTTCCCCATTTAATTCATCATCTCTATATGATGTCTAATGTGATAAAGTATTGTTGCAGGCTTGGAAAGATTGGAGGGATGAAAAATCCTTAGAAATATTGGATTCTAATATAGAAAAATCATATTCCTATATTGAAGTCATTAGATGCATTCAAATTGGTTTATTATGTGTGCAACAAAATCCAGATGATAGACCAACAATGGAAAGAATTGTTTCATATCTGAGTAGTGTTTCAGTGGAGTTACCAATGCCTCAAGAGCCTGGAGGTTTCATGGGTAATAGGAATCAAATACCAAGGGATAATATTTCGGATCAACGTAACAATAGTAATACTACGGGATCCTCAGTCAATGATATGACCATGAATAATTCTTTTCCTAGATAGCTTGACAATCATCATCTTACAAACTATTTTTTTTTTTTTATCTTATGTATAAAATATTCTTATTTGTATTTAATGAATTAATTTTCATGGTAAATTATCGATTTTCTGCGATGACTAATGAGACATAAATGGATGAGCTTTCAATGTTGTATTTTATTGGGAAAGACTAAACCCCATGTTGAATAAAAATATTTTATTGAGAGAGTATATATGTAAAGACACTCCAAAATATTTTATTGAGAGAGTATATATGTAAAGACACTCCAACGTTTAAGTCAGTGAGGTTTCAGCGAGCTTTGAGGTGATTTCATGGAATAAGTGTCTGCAATTTCGTCGTGTCACGCCCTATTTGTAGACCATGAGCATAGATATGTCGGTTTCACCCTTATAGTGTGATGGCCAGGCAATTTGGATCATATGTCGATTTGGATTGAAACATGTGCGACTTAATTTATCTCTCTTAGTAATCCATTTATCTGACAATGTTTTACTTACCTCTCGACCAAACTCTAGATTACCAAAGACCTTTCCTCTCATAATCGAAGAGCTAACAAAAAAAAAAATAATAATTAACACATAAAACATATGACATGATTTAAATAATTGCTAATGCGAAGGATGTTACATAATGTCTACTTTATGTAAACCTGTGAAGTCTGGATACGTAGTACAAATACAATGCAATATAATTTGGATACATGGATACACAATTTTAGAAATATACGATTCTTCAAAAAAAAAATAGAAATATACGACACAACACAACTTTTTATGAATGGCCAACACAACACAACTTAGACCCGTTAATAAAACTAGGTTAAAAAAATGATACAGATGTATCTCACTTGTAAAGTAATAGACATCAATCATTGATGCATAATATCAATTTACAAAAGGGTTAAAGAATTTTTGGTCCCTGTTAATACTGATTTCCATTTTACCTTCTCTAAAATGTTTCGTCAAACAATGGTCCTTCAAATATTTCCCAGCAGCAAATTTGGTCCTCGTTGTCGAAGGGTTTGTGAACTATAAAAATAGGTTCGGTTGATTTCAGTTGGGTCCGGTTCAGCAGTTATTTTGAACAGTCCTAAACATGGATATTCCAATAGACTTGGCAGTATGTGCATATGTTGATATTATTACAAACAATATCAACCTTCTCATTGATGATCTCTTCCGGTCTGGATTTCTAATCAGCAATTCACTGGCATAGGAAAACAATAAATAATCTCCATCAGTTATCAAATAAATTTAAATGCATCAATCTAGAAGGTTTAAACTATCATGTTTAGTGCCCTGAACCATACCTTTCGTTGCAGTAGAAACTATACATGATATAGGGAGCATATGCTTCCTGTTTTACATTGAAATAAACAACAAATATAGTAAGTGATTCATTAATCTAGCAGCAAAATCAATAATTCACAATGCCTAAAAAAGGATTAGCTCATATTCAAGTAAGTTACACTCACAATCAATTGGATGTTTGTCAATCTGGCGAGATGTATAATGCGCAGATAGTAAAAGCAGGGAAAGGAATGCACTGGCCACAAATATTGCATCAAACCACCGGTGATAAAAGTCAAATTGGATATCACCGCCCAATACCTCTGTAATGATAATCCTGTCAATGAATTCAGATCAAATATCATCAAGATAAATGCTGATCATCCTAGGAAGTTTATCCAAACTATAACTACTCCAACACATGCCAAATTTGAATCAATCAACACAAGTGCAACAAACAACCAGACTCTTGCTTCGGTTTGCTACTACCTTGAGTTGAATTCTAAACAATGAAAAGTAGTCAGCTGAATGTATAGATATAAATAGGATTGAAAGGTTTGCTTAAACGTTATTGGTGTTGACGTGTCGTTCATTCTTTTTGTTTCTTTTATATTCACTCTCTTTCATTCATATTCTCCATGAAAATGGCAACAACCTTATGTTTCACTTTTCTCTCGTTGACAGCTTTTTATCCATTCTGTAAAACAAATCTTGACTAATCAACAGCTTAACAGTACCTCTCTTACCCTATTATTCATATATTGTCTCCAGCCACACGTAAATATCAAGCACGCCTAAATTCAGTATTTCTGATTGAGAAGGATTGCTGGACATGTTTCTACCATGCATATCAATTAAAATATTACTAATGCACAGATTACTACTAGCCCATGTTTGTGAACTAATTGCACACATTCCAAAGCCAGTAAACAAGAAAGGAACAAATAGTTTCTGTTGAGTGGATGGCACTTCGAGAGATTGGGAACGGTAAACCAAAACACACTTATACCTGTATTCAGTTGCTAAGCTTTTCCTGATTAAAAGAATAGAAGATACAAAATATGTTCCCATTATCTCGGACAAAAACAGAACAACGTTGCTGGATGATCCACTTCCGACTCTTGAAACAGCAAAAAAGAACTGTAATCCAAAAAAAAAAATTGAAGTTAGGCTTCATAATAAGTCAAGTTAAATTGTATTTGTGACTGCCTTGTTATTTTTCAACTTGACAGTTTTCTTTTGTTTTATTTCAGTGGTGATAAGGGTAGCATCTCACAATAGAGGCTCTGCCATTCTGTCAAAGTGGACATTTTGACATTATAAGCATGTATTATTTATTTGTTTCCTTATGTTCAATAATTTTCTTTTAAAATATTTTAAAAAAACAGTTGTAAGAGCATATCAATATTGTTTTGGACTTGGGTAGGTTGTCTAGTACCAGAAGAGGTATATTATTCATTAGATTATTCCTTTATCCATGCCAGGAATGTACATTGTCTACTCCTATATCATCGTATTTTATTCTTTTGTAGATCATCCCAGGTGGTATGCAAATTCAGCCTTAAAACTTTCTATATGTATTTCGTAAATGGTTACGCTGGTTCACTCCACAAAAAAGATTGAAAATGCAAATAGTAACATAACTGCCTTAGCAACTATCCAAGAAATATCAAATAGAAAAAAATAGGTGTATAAAAAAAAAGTAGCAATTGAAAGCAGCAGAAATACCTTCATTAAATTTGTTAAGAATCCACGCACTGATATCACAACCAACATTCCGATGAATAGCAAGGAAATATACTGTAAAAAATGCAGAAAAATTATAAATAAATACAACATTAAATCATGTAATACCATACAAATTCTAGTCAACAACAAAGGAAAAGGTGTATGAGAGAAGAACTAGAAGAGTAACAGAAGACTATAGCCTCTTAGTTAGTTATTTGTGCGAAAAATAATGAAGTTGACTATGATGTTGTGATTATTCTGTTATGATCATTATTTGTGTGAAAAATAATGAAGTTGACTACCTAAGGTAAAAAATAATGATAATAATCACAACATCAAGTACATGTGATAAGTAGCTAGGGAGAGCTAGAAAGCACCACATATGATCATAACAGAATACATTCATTTAATAATCCAAATAAGAAAGTTTCAAATGACTAAACAATTTATAAACAAATAGAATTCTTAGGAAATTACATTCAATGGCATATACACTACAATATTCTTGATTCATGAGTTTTTACTTCTCAAACAACTCTATTACATAAGTTCGAAAATATCAATGGGTTTATACTTCATTTAATAGAGATTTCAGTACAATGGCTCTGATTAATGGGGAGGATCAACGAAAAAAGGACAGAAAAAAACATGAACCTTATATTCTTCAGTAAACAAGTACAAAGCAAACAATTGAACCTCATAAAAAGCAACAAAAAAGAAATTTAAGGAGACTTCTCATAGACAGAAAATAGTGAATGGAGTGCACAAACTTGATTGTTCTTAGTAATTAAGCTGTGTATATATTTATCCTAATCAATTTAGGACACATGCAGTGTAAGTAGAACAATGCCCACTTAAGAGCGTCAGCTCATACCTATACACGTCTACAACTCTTTACAAAATATGAGAATTTCTAATTTGATCTTTAAATAAGAATGCATTAGGTTTTAGGGACACATTGACCATCATCTATTCTACAAAAATAATGGCATGCAACTGGACACTAACCTGAGATAATAAGGCTGCATTTATTCCTATATCAAAAAACTGTAGGAATATACTTATCATCCTTGTCACGGGATCAACTGAACCAGCCTATATTGAAACACATTATCAGCAAAGAAGCACAGTCACAATATGAGATTCAGACAAAAAGATGGAAAAAAGTAATTATGTTTGGAAAATGCTAATAACAACACAAGATATGATCTTTTACCTGTTTGAAAACAACACTTTGCAATGACTGCAAAAAAGGATTAATCAGTTAGCCATATTGACTACAGTAAATTTAAAAATAAATAAAATAAAATCACTAGAGAATTACTCCATTAAAATACTATTGCTGCTAATATCACCGTACAGGTGTCACAACATAGTCAACTTCAATTGAACCTTTCAACACGGTAATATACTTCCTCCGTCCTATTATGAGTGTCACACTAGGTTTTTTCACACAAATTAAGGAAAATCTATAAATGAAAGAAAGAGAATAACAATTTTACCAAACATGAAAATGAACCAAACTTCAGGGTGCAATCTGTACTCTGTCCTAATTTTTGTTAGGGAACTGTACTAAGCTGCTGCTGCATCATATTGTTCATATTTTCAGCCACATGGATATTTTGGTAAATTTTATTAACCCATATCATAAGCTTTATTCGGGTTCAGATTTATGAGTTGGAACTTGGAATCCTAATATAATTACCAATATATTCAAATCTTGAAGAATAAATTGAAAACATGTTGCTATCAAACAAGTGAATTTTTAGTTTAGCATCAGTCAGCAAATAGATTTTTGGATTAACCACAGAGCCATTTATACCTAACGAAAAGCTCTAGTCCACCATTACAAACATTAGTTTGTCCAACAAACCTTAACTCTAGCATATAAAATATCAATTTAAGCTGTCTGATATCACAATACCTTGATCATTTTATACACACAATAAACGGAACAAGCATAACCTAGTAGATTCTGCATATGTCCTTTCCAAGTTCGAGAATATGCAGCAGCTTCCTGCATAGTTGAAACCATTTTCATAGTTAGCAGATTTACGTAGAAAGTATGAGAAGTGAAACAAAGTTCAATCACATTAAGATGGAGTTGGCTTTTTTATACAAAATAAGTCTCAATTTTATCATTGATTACAACATGCATTCTTCAGAAAGCAGTAACACTACTTTCCAGTTTTTTTAAAGGTCAACGCCACAGTTTTTTGTTATGATATCGGATAAAGTAAACCTTTGCTTGTCGAAGCTCATAGATCTCCAAGAACAATTGCTTTGAAAGCTCTTCTAAAGCCAGTACCTCTGCTTCCATGCCTTTGATATCTTCACATTTAACCAAGGAAAATTTTAAAATTTGTATTTGATAATTAATAATTTTATAACATAACCAAAGAAAAATAAGAATATACAATCAGATGACCATTATTAAATGAATCACTTCATGACCAGTAGTAAAAACAAATCATGTATCATGGAAACCCCCAATTTGAGCAAATAAATTCCAGTCATACTCAAATCATGTATCATACTCAAATCATGATTTGAGTAAATGAAACCATTATTAAATGAAACCCCCAATTTGAGCAAATAAATTCCAATCATACTCAAATTATGTATCATGTAAACCCCCATTTTGATAAAAAGGAAACACATAAATTGAGAAATGGAATCCAATCTCTCTGAATATCCAATAAAGAAAAAGGAAAACTTGTGCTATCCAGTCATGGTGGGGGTCTAGGGAAGGTTCGGACATATCTGTGGGTCATGAGTCTATTGTGGGCAACCTTGTCTTGCATTTACAAGAGGCTGATTCCACAACTCAAACTTGTGACCTCCTAGGCACACGACAGTAACTGCTAAAGGCTCCCCACACCCCTACTTCAAAGCCTTTTGTTGCTTTGAAGTAGCGGGTCTAGGGAAGGGTCAATCACAACAAAGAAACCCATGAAAACTAACCAAGCATCATAGAGGAGCTACAAAAATGATAGACACGCCTTTAGTTTGTTGGTTTTTTGCTCGTCAGTTAGTAAAGGGATTAGGAGGTGACTATACAAAGGCAGAATAAGTAGACAGTTGGAAAGTAACCAAGTCTTGGAAGAGTTAGTGTTCTAAGTCTATGTTTAACCATGGACCTAGACCCATCAATAAGGCAATCTTTTTGTTTCTACGAGAATTTCCCTTTCTTTAATACTATCAAAAAACTTCCCAAAGTTGTAATAGTTGGTGAAAGTTTATCATTGAAAAACTCAAGCAATATTCTCCAGCCAAACACATAAACCACGGCATAAATGCAAATCATCGTATGATAATTTAAAAAAAAGACACAGAAGTTTTTTCAATCTATATGTCCTCAGTACACAGTTTTTGTTTACTTTATTGATCATGTAATTCTTTAATACTATATTCACCGAAATTTATATCTCTAAAACAGGGCTTTTTCAAGAATAAAAGGAAACAAACCTTGCTCCTTTTGGTCCTCTTGCACGGATCGAACAACCGTACCAACAATACGTTTGATAAAAGATCTGGCAGTTAACCTCTCTTCGGATCCTTGCTTGTTCTCCATCTCCATTTGAGCGAGAATAATTTTCTTTTTGTTAGATATACCAGTCTCAATTGACTGCATTAGTTGTCTTTCCAAGGCCTTGATCTCAGTTTCCTCAATCTCTCTAATGAAAAGTGATAAATAACTGTATGGCAAGTTAACAGCACCAAAACCAGATAAAACAGCCATGACAGTAACACCAATAACCCCAATTCTACTGACCAATTGAGGCATAGTAAAGAAACCTTTATCAGGTGATGGCATTGGAAAGTGAATACCCATTCTCCAAAAAGCATAAAGAAAAGCAAACAAAAACAAAACAGCACCAAGTGCAGCTCTTTCAGTTCTCAAACCACTACTTTTAAGCATCAAGTAACAATGATAATAAGGTAAAAGAAATACCAATAACAGTATCAAACAGAATAGATCAATCTTCCAGTTCACAACTCTTGCCCTATTACAACACATAAATTAATTAATTATCAATTAATTAAGTAATTAGGTTAATAGGTTTGAAAAATGAAGGACTTACTCTTTAGAGAGGATGGGAATGATTTCGAAGATAACAAGCTGAAGAAGATTGCAAGAGAAAGCAAAGACGATACTGAAAATGATTTGAACAAGAACGCGTTTCTCTTCGTATTCTTTGTAGAGACGACGATTCAAAAACCATACACCTGCCCAACCAAGTGAACACAAACTTCCTACCACAACTGAACCTTCCAATAATCCTCTTCCCCAACCCATCCTAAGATCGATGGATGGATGGATGGATGGATCGATCGATCACTCTGATTCCGATTTCGAAACAACGCTAGACCTGTGATTAATTGTCTTATGGAAAACGGTAATTTGCACTAAGAAATTAGATATGGTTATTTTTTCTCAAAAACTTGTGTATTTATATTTTTTTCAAAAGTATGATAATCCTAAATTATAGTACTACTACAATTCGAGTCCTACTTCTAACATGTAATAAGTCACATCATACCTCTTTTGATCTGATGGTGTGATTTATTGATGAAATAGTATAAATTAACTAGTGCATCCAAATTTATCTACATTAAATTTTATGACGGACTCATACACAAGTTATATTAATGTCTTCTACGTTAAATTGTGGCTAATCATTTATCCACATCTTTGTTCATGCAAAAAACAATAATAATAATCTCCATTTTTGTCTTCTTTTTCTCCTTAAGATACAAAAAATATATTAAAAGCCAGGCTTAATTGCACTTTTCTCCCTTATCTTTTGCAAATTGTGCGGATCCCTCTTTTTTTTTGAGTGATTTTACACCCTATCTTTTTGCTCCATTTCTGATCTTGCACCCCATCTTTGTGTTTAATTGCACTTTTGCCCCTATCTTTTTGTCAATTGTGTGATTTTGCAGCCCTATTCTTTTTTTAAGTGATTTTGCACCCCATCTTTTGCCCTCTTTTCCATCTTTTAATGATGATTTTGAACAAAACATGATTGGCAAAAGATGAGGTGCAAAATCACTAAAAAAAAAAGGTGCAAAATCGCACAATTAGCAAAAGATAGGGAGAAAAGTGCAATTAAGCCAACACAAGATATGCAGGGATTAGAAAAAGAGAGCACATGTTAAGTGTAGCTCAATCAGTAGTTGTAAGAGACATTATTTGTTAATCGGTACAACAAATTAAAATATAAGTTTTGGTTACATTTTACTTGTGTCTGATGTAAGTATAACCACTAACTTAACACTTCCAATTTAACAAGAAAAATAGAAAGGGAGTTGATTATAACATATATAATAATATGAATAAAAATTAATGTAGAAATAACTTCAATTAAATTTAAGAGTAACTCAATCACAGTTGTTAAAACATTCACACTGGACAAAAATTAGATGAAACTTCCAAAATCATCACCAAAATGTGAATCATAAATCATTATAAATAATGTCATCAATTGTACAAACATTCAATCATACAATTCCATGGTGAAGTATGTGTACTCTTAACTTGAAAAGAACATTCGAAATAAAAAAAAAAGGAAGAAATTAAGATAACAATGGAAAAGACATGAATTTATAAGAGAAGACAAGCTCAACTTGAATCATCGTCTTCAACTGTATCTAAAGAAGGGACAAGACAACTTGGGTACTTAAATGGGAGAGTTGTCAAAGGCTTGTCATCATCAGATAGTCCTAGAATAGCCAAGCCTAATGTGTATCCAAGGGCAAGGGCTACCGGAACAGCAACTGCATTTCCAACTTGAGTATACCTGCATTGAAATTAGAACCATTAAGTATCCTTTTTTTTTTTTGAGCAAGAACCATTAAGTATCCTGTTATACATAATGTAAGATATAGAGAACGTTAACTTAACTCACACTATAACTACATTTACTAACTAAGAAATATTACATTAAGAGACCTAAAGAGGTATGAACCCTTAGGACAGTTACTGAGCAGGTATTGTGCAATCATATAATGTAAATTAATGTATTTGTATGTTTGTGTATTAAATAAGGAAGTTAAGGTCAAAACAGGTTAGTGAGTTTTTGATTAATGTTGAAATGGAGAGATTCGAAGCTCTCAATTTGGAAGGGAAAACCAAACAGTCGGTCATCCTTGTGTCTTGAAACATAATAATCGATGTATGCATGTTATCATTATCATATAAAAAATAGGTTTAATTGCACTTTTGGACCCCTATCTTTCTAAAAGTTGCGGTTATGGACCCCTAACTAATTAAATACAAAACAGCCGCTTATGTTTTGATTCTTTAGCAGTTTTGGACCCCCAAGACAAAAAATAAATAAAAAAATTGACACGTGGCACCTCACTTAGGGT
>Ga0099826_10000255_pt1 | contig 23559 bp, 15 predicted proteins | sample Mtrugardesep15_FD_76830 | JGI IMG/M metagenome (GOLD analysis project Ga0099826, IMG submission 76830) | Root nodule microbial communities of legume samples collected from California, USA - M. trunc garden sep15 | ecosystem: Host-associated > Plants > Roots > Nodule | place: USA: California... | reverse complement strand
CTGCAATGTCTAATTCCTGTTTTTCTTTTCCTTCCACTTCTCCATATTTGGTCTCTGGTTGATGGTTCTAGAAAGCTCTCTCAGCTGTTCAAGCCAGAGCAAATGTTATTTCATCAGCCAATGCTGCAGATGTTCAAGCCGGTGATGATATATCTTCAGGAAATGTGGCTTGTACAGATGAAGAGGATATTACCTCTGGTGGTTCTGGAAATAGTAATAGAAAGGATCAAATGTTGTCCTTTAAGCTTGTTGAGCAATCTTCACTTTCTGGATCTTTGCTACCCTCCCAGGTTAATTTCTTGGAAACATTGGCTTACTGACTTTATCTATAGCTCCTTTGTGTTTCAGGTTTAAGTCTATTGATCATTTGATTTAATAATTCACTATTCAAATTATAGGTTCAGGAAATGATAAAGCTTTTGTGGGAAAATGAATCTAGGCTGTGCTCGCATATCAGTGACATTCAAGATCAAGGTTTTGGAAAGAAAGCCGGTCACTCAATGTTCTTTCTGGAAAACATTTTCGTTCCGCCAATCAAATTCCGTCCCCCATTGAAAGCGGGCGATAATGTAAGTACGACTTAACGAAACTGTTGATATAATAATTTCTTTAGTGTTTTGGTAGCATGTAATACGCTGGGCATGAGGGGGTGTATTGGGAAAAACCCAAGTCCCACATTGGATAGATAGGACTCTTGATAAGAGTTTATAAAGAGGAGGCACTCCTCACCTTACAAGCCGGTTTCGTAAGAATGAGTTAAGCCCAAATTTCAACAGTTAATGGGGGCAGGTGTGAGGGTTAAGGTTCCATCTGTAACTTAATTGTCAAAATGTGATATATTATTATGATCTATTTTTATATTATGTAGTAATATTTGTGACCAACCAATTTTTGTAAATATCTTTTAGTTGATACATTATTATAGTGATTGTGTGAAGAACAATTTATGTTACACACGCGCGTGTATGTGTGTTGTGTATCTCTCTCTCTCTCTCTCTCTCTATATATATATATATAGATATATAGAGGATGTATACTATGAGAATGACATGTTTATATGAGAATGATGAGAATAATTATGAACCTTTAGATAAAAAATAAATGAATCAGATTAAAAACATCATTTTAAACAACACATGTGTGTCTCCTTAGCATATCAATTTTCATAAACCCGTCACTGCTCTTCTTCTCCAACCCACCTTTTTCCACCGCCATTAATTTCACTTCCGCCTTCACCACCGTTAACACAGGCAGTGAGATCCCATGGTTTCTATTGACAGCAAACAAGAAACAATGTAGTAGTTGGTTGTGGGTTCCTTTTTCAATTCAAAATTGAACAATTTTGTCAAAATCATCTAAATCTAGAATTTCAATTTCATAAAATACATACAACTCAGAAGTTTAAGGTCACAAAACAATAACCTCAATGGTGGATTCGCTCAAACCAGTCATGAATTAGTCGTGGTTAATTTCAAAAAAGATTGTCAAGTTTTAATAATTTCATAATAATTTCAAGATCTAGATTCAAAAACGAATAAACTGAGTGGAATTTCAAATTTTGTTTTCTTTAATTTGGATTGAGTTTTGGGTTTGATTTTATTTCCTGGTATAAAAAGTTGCAGAAAATGGAGAGTTAAATTTCGGAGAAGATGAAGCGCTTGCTTAATGGGAATGGTGGATAGAATAGGTGAAGGGCACATGGTTGTTTAAATAAGATCTTTTAATCTCAATCATTTAATTTTGTTCTAAAGGGTTCATATTTATTCTCACCGTTCTCATATAAACATGTCATTCTCATAATATATATAATCGTACAAGCTAAAAGAAGTTGTACAATATACACCTGGAGAGTTGCCCAACGGACGCTCAAAACTCGATGGAGCCACCACTAGCTCAACACACGAGCCAGTAGGAAGCAACAAATTCAAGTACTTATTCATAGTTGTTGAGGAGTTTAAGACAGCATCAGAAGAAGCAACAACATGTTGATGATTAAAGACCATTAAAATATTGATATACCACCTCAGCACCCATAATTTTAAAGTGTCCTGTGTATGAGTCGTATATCTTGTGCATCCAACATTTATTGCATTCATATCGATGTAGGCTAACAAACTCTTTCTCAAAACAATTTCTCTCAAGTGTGAGTCTCTCACTTCTTATAATTGCATTGCAGTTACAACTAATCGCATACGCCTCCTGACTACAATGCTAAGAATACTTTTGATACAAGTATTCAATATAATAGGATCGAATCCCGCTCCCCCATCAAGCCTAACAGAGACCGATACCATTTGTTGGGAGTCTTGAGAAGTGGCAAGAGTAACAATACCACTAAGAGATTGTGACACTTCATCTCGACACATAACCTTGAGACAATCAAAATATGGATTGTTTGTTTATATATCGAATTTTTAGCTCATTTATTTATAATTGTAGTAAGGTTAACCATTCACACTTAACAATAGTGATATTTGGATCCATAAGCAAATGTATATATGTTTAGCTATTAAATTACCAAATTGATTTTCTCGAAGAAAATTGTTTACTTGGCTTAATTTACAATTTTTCCTGTGGATTCATTAGACAACTTTATGTTGATTCGAGTTAAACTATAATCAAATTATTTAAACATGATACCTTGTGGATTAAAATAGAACGCACTTGGAAGGAAAGACCACACTAAACCAAGTCAATTAATTTATTTGGTAAAGATTAATCATCGTAGTACTGATGATTTGGAACAAAAACAGGATCAGCAAGAAAAAAAGTTTTAAGGCAAATTATAGAGGCTTACAAGTTACAACTCAAACTCCAGAAGAAAGAGCACTGACCAGAGTTACTAAAAATTTAAAAGATAAATATGTTGGCGAAGAACATGCCTAAAAAATGCCATAAAGAAAAATATCCAAAAGATATCATAGAAGCTTTGCTGGTCCTGTGAGGAAACTTATCTTCCAGATTGAGACAATCAGGCTCCAACAAAACATTGCTCCTATCCAAGTTAGAAGCTAAGCTAGCAACACGAATTTGTCATGTGGTGAGGATGTGTCATGTGTGTCAAGAATTCGTACAACAATTTTCATAAAAAATTAAAAAAAAATTAAAAAAAAATTGTACAACAAAAAACTAGAAGATTTTGTTCATATATCAAGTATGAATAAGAGTCTCAAGATAGATTTTGTCCCTGTGATATTTTCATTAATTGATCTTGCGTCTTTTATAAAAAAAAAAGGGGAATATGTGAGAAATTTGTCAATTTTAAGGAAATAAAAAGTGGAATGGTTGTCAATTTCTAAATAATGTACTATTTAGCAAGATCACTGATGCCTAGATGAGATGGTAATAAAACTTTGAATTTCTTTCCTAGAAGAATAACAATGAAATTATAGGTATGCAACATATCAAGATAAACACAATGAAGCGTGAAAAGGTTGCAGTCACTACCAACCAATAGAGGTAACAAGGTATAAGTGTCGAAATGAGTTGAGAGGTGAATGCTCGTCACATATATTGCTACTACTTGCTGGTGATCGCTACAAAGATAGCTAAAATCATGCATGTGTCCAGGAGTCCGAACTTGAAAATCGATTTATTTATTTTTTGAATGACAAACGTTAGTAATTAGTTGTTAGATTAATTTTTTTTGCTCCGTCTGGGTTTGAAAATCGATTGATAAGAGTGTAAATGAAACAAAAATAGAAACATTAAATGAAACAGTGATCATGCGGAATGTAGAAGTTATCCAAAACCAAAGATGCATTTCAGGGAATCTACATACTAGAATTTCTCCACTACTCCCACAATAAAATGCATTTCATAAGAGTGTAAATGAAACAGTAATTGATCAACATAAGAAACATGAACTGGCATTGATGCATATCCTTTGTCAAGAAATAAGAAAACACAAAGACTATAATCTAAACCACTGGTAATATATTGCAACAATATTGTTGCTGTCAATTTCTCTCCAAACAAGCAGAACTGATTTTGCTAAAAGCATTTTGATATTGAACATGTTTGTTAGAGAGAAAATTCTGGAGTTTCAAACTCGAATTGAGCATCTAGCAAAATGATTAGATCCAATAACTAAAGGCCCCTCTTGAAACTTTTCATAATCAACAACTCGTGCAGGTTTAGTTAACTCTTTCAATGATTTAGGTCAAATGGAGAAAAAAATTGTATATCTGCTTATCGTTATTGTCACTCTTATGAAATGTTTGAGATAATGTCACTGGTATTAGATAATTCCATCAATATCATCTAATGAAATTTATACGAAAGTCAGATAGAACGATCCATGCACTGGCATTAAACAAATGCAGCAATGAAGAGAAGTATAGACACAAAATGGAGAGGATCTCAACCCGTTTAATAACAGAAAAAATGCAGTTGTTGTGGTTTCTCAAAGTTAAACCAGTAAAGCCATCAGCTTTGATAGCATCAAGGAAGCTAAATTCATTGTCTAACCATAAAATACGAGACACTGAATCAGCATATATGAGACAAAAGTCAATCTCAGACCAATAGACAACTATAATCTATATTCTATAATCAAATTATTTAAACATGACATCAAGTTCAAACCTTGTGGATTAAAAAACAGTAGTTAGGAGGAAAAACCACACTAAACCTAGTCAACTAGGTTTTTCGGTAAAGATTGATGAGTAATTCGGGCCAATAATATGATTAAAAAGAAGAACTTATAAGGCAAAAAAGTGAGGCTTACAAAAAATTCCAGAAAAAAAAAAACACACATATACCACAAATTAAAAAGCTAGATATGTTGGAGAAGAACATGCATCGAAAATGCCATAACGAAAATTGTCCTGGAGATATCATAAAGGCTTTCCTTGTCTTGTGAGGGAATTTACCTTCCATATCTCTCCTCTACAAGATCAAAACCATCAGGCTCCAACGAAATACTGTCCCTCTCCAAGTTAGAAGCTAAGCTAGCATCACGATAATCGCATCCGCCGCCAAAACAGAGGTGGTGAGGTGTTCTGAGAATTCGAACCACCAAAAAGGAGAGGGTTTTGTTGGTATATTAAGCGAGTAAGTCTCGACGTAGATAGAAAAGTGACTGTTGGAGAGATTTGTAAATCTATGAAAGTATATAGAAAAAATTGGAAAGGTTGTCAATTTTAAAAAAAACAAATTATAGATCGTATTCAAAACCAGAGGAAATATTAACTGTCAAGAGGAAAAAGAAGGAAAAAAAACTTCAACACAACAGTTAGATTTTTCATTAATTGTTTGACGTCTCTACCCACCACTTTAATTAAAGCCATGTCGTTTTCCAAACAATCTTATAATGTACGTCCATCATATCTCAAATAATCAATGTACGGAATTGACCCATTTTAAGCTTTAACCAATAGATTAGCCTTGTTTAATTACGTGGGTTTCTATTTATATTTCGTAAATCTCCTGGTTTTAGTTGAAAAGGTTTGAATATTTTACACTATGTTAACAAAAGTTAAGATAAAAATACTTGAGTATTGTAATGAAACATATAGGTCTAGTTTAAATTACTTGTAAGCTTGCGATAAGATCATTAATTGCCTAGATGAGATGATAACAAAACTTTGAATTTCTCTCATAGAACAATGATGATGAAATTCACTTAGTTCAACTAAAGAGAGATGTGCCAATTGCATAGTATTGCATAATTAGAAAAGCAACATATCAAGATAAACACAATGAAGCGTGAAATGGCTGCAATCAATACCAGCCAATAGAGGTAACAACTAACAAGATATACGTGAGGAAATGAGCAGAGGTGATTGCACGTCAGTCATCACATGTATTGCTTCTAATACTTACTGGCAATCGGTAAAAAGATGGCTAAAATCATGCATGTATCAAGTTCACACAAGTCCACTAAATTTGAATGAGCATATCATTATGCACATAAAACAGTTGAAGAAACAAGAAAACCATTATCAAACAAGGATATTCTTCATCTTCTTGGAGCGGCCAGAAATCTGAACTTGAAAATTTATTTGATATTGTAAACAATGTAAATGGTGATTCTAAAACAAATTAGTAGTTGATCATGCAGAGTGGAGAACTTAACCAAAACAAAAATGCATTTCAAGGAATCTACATACTAAAGATGCATTTCATTAGTGTAAATGAGATAGAGTAAAAAAACCCAAAGACTGTATCTCTGACTTCCACTTAGCACATCTACACCACTTATAATATATTGTGACAATATTGTTGCAGACTTACAGTTAATTTCTCTCCAAACAATCAGAATTTTCCTTGCTCAAAGCACTTTTGTTCGAGAGAAAATGTTTTTTAATTTCGAATTGAGCATCTTGTGTCACAGTAAACATGTTAGCTGATCCAATAACTAAAGGCCCCTCTTGAAAATTTTCTTAATCGCGCAACTCATGCGATCTAGTTAATCACACAGAAACATTAAACATCTTGCTTATTGCATTATGATACCACTTTTATTATGTATATCTCTAATTAACTAAAGCATTGTCATATGTTGGAACCATTCTTCAATGACAAATTTCTCTCGTACAACGAAATCTATTGATCAAATCACTAATAACAGTGTGCCAGTGGAATCTACAGACACAATTTTTACCTATCTCTTGAATCAAATGTGTTTAATATACTACAATCTTGTATAATGATTGATCAAGGTTTATAAAATTTTAGACAATTCCATCAAAAGTATCTAACGAAATTTTTAAGACAGATAGAACCGGTCAATGCACCAGCAGAAAACAAATGCAGCAATGGCGACAAGTATAAGCACAAATTTAGCATGTTCAGTAAGACAATAACAATGAAAAACTGCAATCCTTGTCGTTTTTCAATGTTAAACCAGTAAAAACATCAACAACTGCAATTCGATATCAAATTTTCATAGCATCAAGGAAGCTAAATTCATTATCTAATCATAAATACGATACACTGAATCAGCATATATGAGACAAAAGTCAATCTCAGACACAATACACAACTACTATGAACCAAAAAACTGAAATGAAACAAGCAGAAGTAAAGTAACATAATAATAAAGATAATAATACTAGTAACAATAATTAATTAATTACCTAAAAGTAGTACATCACACCACCACATATACCCAAAAACAAATCGTGCATCATCCAAAAGTAACAAATTTCGTATTCAAAAATGAGATCGACGAGTTGAATCAGTTCTGGCTGTCGCTCTTCCTTCCAGTCCCTTCTCCATCTCTCAGTTCCAACAACTTTCCAGCTTCTTCATCACTCTGTTGAGCCTTCTTCTGCGTCTCAGAAGCCTTAAGAGCCTGCAACTTCGAATGATTATAATACGCAACCCCCAAAAACGCCAACCCATAACCAATCAAATTAATTGGTGTCACAGTATCCTTAATCACCGACCACGAGAATGCAATCAACAACCAATCCTTAACAACCCCAGCAACATTCATAGTCAAAGCCGACGTCTTCCCAACAAGCAAAAACACAGCAAGATTCAAAGCAAAAGCACATAGCGAATTTGTCCCAAAAATCGCGAAATCCAAATGAAAACTTGAATTATCCCTCAATGAAGGATACTCAACAATCAGCCAAGGAACAGATAAAAACACCAAACAACACGGAGCAATGTAATACAACGAAGTAATCGGATTCAACGAAATCCCCTTCGAATTAAGCAAAATCTGAATCAAAACCAAACGTGTAGCTTCAAAAGCAACAGCCATAAGCTGAAGTGTAACACCCCAAGTATCAAATTTAGCTTCACCATAAGCAGCAACAGCAACACCGAGCGAAATCGAAATCATATTCGCCATAGTTTCATTCTTAAAACCTTCTTTCTTAAACAAAACACCAATCGAATAAACAGCAACAGGCATAAGCGCTTTCAACATCTGAATAAACGAAACAGATAAATAAATATACGCAGAATTGGAAAACCACAACGAAAGCGAGTAAAGTGCACCGATTGGAACAACAGATTTGAGATACAGATCGCGTGACATTGAAACAGGTTCAACAAGCTTGAAAACACGAACGAGAACGTAAGCGAGTGAAGAACAAAAAGCCATGTGAATCATGGTTAGAGAGATCGGGTAAGGCCAATTGTACATCTTACGATCTAAGATGTATTTGTTGTAAACGATAACGGTGAAGCTGAGGAAGATCCAGATTGCGACGTAGGTGTATGAGAGGATAACCTTCTTCACAACGCCATCGGAAACCGCCATTTTTGAAGGTCAACCCTAACCCTAACCCTACGAAAGATTGAAGTGGAAGGGATGAAGTTGAATTGAATTTGAGGAATAATTGAGATTAGAGATGCGTTTTTGTATTGTTTTGAGATTTTTAGATCTAGACTCTCTCACTTGAGAGTGAAGGATAGTATTAAATTGTGACACTTGGTAACTTATCATTATTTTGGGCTGGGCTTTCTTGTTTGATACCCAGTAGCTTAGAGATATTTTTTTTTAAAAATGAGTATCATCAGTATGTCTAAAGAGACTAATCTCTCGAGTCTTATGAAATTTAAATAGATGATGTTAACGTTGTAGCATGCTGGAGGTTGGATTCGAACTCACGATTAAATTAGAAAAGACTTGTATCATCTCATCTAGACAATCTTGGATTGATCTAGTAGAGATATATCGATTTTTGTATTTTATTTTATTTTTTAAAATACTAACAATTCATGTATTGAATGGTCAAAAAAGAAAAATAATATGTAGGGGAGAATAGTCAAATTTGTACACTTAATAGTCCTAATAATACGTTAAAATAAGGGATAAACAAGTTTTCAATCCTTATGAATGTATTAAATTTCAATTATAGTTTCTCAAAAAAAAAAAAAACAAGTTTTGATACTCTAAATAATAAGTCATTAATATCATTTTTATTGTCTATCACAATTTCATTTGACCTACATGATGGCCACTTCACCACAAACAGTCGATCACTCTTTTATTGAAAAAGAAAAATATATGAATTTGGCTTAAAATATAGAGTTGATTGTATTTTTATTTCTTTTTGATCGAGAAGTTTTGATATCATATATTTTATGACATGATTTTCCGTATTGAGTATGAACCAATTTATATAAGGAAGATAATACATGAAGTTTGATGTGTGATGAAACGCATACGGGGTGAACTTGGGTTTTTCAAATAAAAAGAGAAAATGAGTTTTTGTTGAAATACAATTGAAATTTAAAATATTTTTGAAGTGTATTATTTTTTTAGCGTTGACCCATAAGGAAATCCAGGTGTGTTTTCTTTCATTTGAAAATAATCGATTTTAAAAAATAACTTCCTATTAGTTTGTTTTAATAGTTTTCTTCTAGATAGTTTTCTAATTGTTTCCTTTTAGTAATTTATCTAAAAATTAAACAAATATCCTCATTTTTCAAAAGAATAAATATTTTTTAAGTAATGTTTTGGATAAAAAACTGAGGCGTTACACTATAATTATATATAAAGAAAAATACATGAATTTAAGCCTTCTTTTTCCCTTTGAACTTTTACCTTTCATTTAAAATATTTTATTTATTGTTTTATCCCTTTTATATATTATTTAAATTATTAAATAAAAAATAGTTAAATTCTATTAAAATATGAACTACCCCACTGCAGTATAAATAATATTATCTATAGAAAAATATGAAGGGAATTATTATTTAAGAAATAGTTTTTGAAAGGTAGTTAAGAAATAAATAATTAAATTCCATTAAAATATATACAATATGCTAAATACCATATATAAAAAGAGCGTATTTATCCCGCGAGTTTAACTCAGTTGGTAGGGATATTGTATTTTATATGCAGGGTCGAGGTTCGAACTCTGGACACTCATCTTTTCTACAATTGAATTGTGTGAGCTCTAGCCACTAGAATACTTGACAAAAAAAAACGTATTTTAATTTTATTTGTAAAAGAATTTGATCATAGTATATGTTGGAATTGTTATCTCCTTTTTATACAATCAAGCGATGTAAAAAAAATAGACAGACATATACATTTATGCTAGCTAGTAAACTATAAAAATAATTCAAATACATCTTCTTTTTTTTTTGAGCAAAATTCAAATACATCTAAAGTAAGAAATATTTGACTATAATATTTTCTTTTTTTATGGAAGATACGGAATGTTGTTGTTTGTCAACATATTTTTAGAAAAATGACATTTGAACAATTATTTTATAATGTAACAATTTAGTGATAACTTTTTCTTTAATGTTTATATTATATTTTTATTTTTTCTTTCTATTATTTTAATTTTCGTATTAATCATATTTTTTTATAAAAATATGGTTGTTTATTGGATTGTTAAACAAATGGATGTTGAAATAACTCAACATTATTGTTAAGTTAGGTGGAATGTTTATTTCCAGTTTGATTTACATACAAGCAGACTTCAACAAAGGTAGAACTATAGAACAATCAAGTCAAACCGCACAACTTTTCGTTTATGGATGGTGTCCTAGCTACTCACTAACATTTGTCAAATGTATCTCCTATCGTTGGTTTCCACCTTTTATTTTTTGCTCATTCATTCGTGAAAATAAAAATGTATTTGAAGAACTATATCGTATAAAAGAATATGTTTATTCTATATAAAAAAATTGCTTATTGTATTTTTTATCTCTATACATCATACCCATGAAAACAGTCTCCCTTTTTTTAAAATAAAAACTCTTTGATTCCTCAAGTATCACATGTATTAGTAATTTTGATCCCAATTTTGTATTTTTGGTGTTCATTGGTGGTTCAAGTAAGTTTGAAGTAATAACTCTCAAATCTAATGAGTTCATAATGTTATGCAGTGAGTTGAAAATGTTTCGCAGTGAGATCAAAATGTTTCCTGAAGTCTAATTCAATTAGTCTGTTATGGCTATTACTCATGTTAGAGTTTGTTATTCAATTCTAACTGATTTGTATTGGGTTCCAAGCTATATATAAAGCCTTGGGAATGGGAATTGAGATCAATGTGAGATAAATTCATTAATTAGTTCTAAGCACCTAGAGTGAAGATTATAAAGATTGGGAGAAGAGAAAGTTAGATAAAGAGTATGAATTATGTATCATTTATAAAGAGTTTTTCATATTATACTAGACTATTCAAGTCAGATTTTGTCTCCCTGATGTAGGAGTTCATCTCAGAACTGGGCAACCTAATTTCGTTTGTGTTTTTACAATTTATAATTCATATTCTTGATTTTATGCACACAGTTGATTATCAATCAATCGACCTACATTGGAATTTATTTTTGTTAAAAAACTCTACACAATGAAGATGTAACCAAGAAAGTCAGTTGAAGATCACATTGATTCATTGTACAAGATCGTTCTTGATCTTCGGAAAATGGATATAGAAGTTTATGATAACGAAGACCAATCAATGTCGTTAATTGTTATTAAACTCTTTGCCAAGTATGATAATCGTTGTAGTACTTTTCTTTATGAAATAGATTCAATCTCTTTGGAAACACTTTTCTTAAAGGATTTGAAGATGAAATCTGAAAAGAATGAGGAATCCAATGGTGAAGAGTTGTTTGCAAAGGGGAAATACTGTGTTAGAAAGAAGAATAAAAAATAGAAAGGGAAACACATGAACAGGGAGAAATACATGTAAGTGTTGAAAAGCTTTCAACAATGAATGTCTACAGAGGAAGAACAAGAAGTTCATAATGATGATTGAAGACATGCTGTTATTGCATGTTTTTATCGGTTGTTTTGGTGTTTTTATCGAGTCTATAGCATTATTAGACAACATGGAGGTGCAAAAAGTAAGAAATTAGAAAAAGTTAAACTTACAGCATCGTGTCACAATTTCTACCCAGGATTTGGAGTTTCCCACCGCCTATAAAATCGTTACACGATTGCAAAATTGTGACATGATTTTGACAGCATGCACAACACTTGCCTATTTAAGCTTAAACTTGTTTCAGAAATAAGGGTTCTAAATTTTGGAGATCTAAAGCACAATTTTGAGAGCACAAGACTGAAGAGGTGTCTATTACATTCAGTTCATAGTCAATCTTTGTAAGTTTTAATGTTTCAATTGATTATGTTATTTGTAATTCAAATTACGAGTAGCTAAATCTGTAGAGATTAGGTCTTGAGATGATTCTGATGTAGGCTTGTTTGAAACATGTGGCTGTGAAGCTATATTGCTTATGAATATTAGTTTAGTTTTATTCAATTCAATTGTTCTTAATGCTTTTTATACACTGGCAATATATGACATGAATTCGCGAGAATAAATGACTACTGACCATAGCTTTCAGCTTAGACCTAATTGAATTGTTCAAATAAACAGAATTAGTCTAGGAAAAGATAATCGTTTATTTGAGATATTAGGTTAACGCTTTGAAAACCTTCCAGGAACATCAGACCACCTAAAGAATTAGGGGTTGTAATTCAAGAAGAGGGTTATGACTCAAGGTAATCATCGTAAAACTAAAACAATATTCATAATAAATAGGTGCAGTCACCAAACAGTCGTAATCAATGGTTTTAAAAGACCCGATCTCATCTCTCCTTTTATTTTCAAAACAATTAATATCTTTCTTAATTTTTATGCAATCAATCCAACTGCTTAGGGCGACCCTCAATTTCACACATCCGAGATAATAACCTTATAGCTAAATTGAGATTAACATGGTCCTCGTGGATACGAACTTTGATTTACTACTTTGATAGTTTTAGTACACTTGTTAAAATTCTATCAAGTTTTTGGTGCAATTTTGTGATGACATGTTGTCATTACATGTTTTTATCGATTATTTTGATGTTTTTATTGAGTCTATAGCATTATTAGACAACTTGGAGAAGAAAACCGGGCTTTTTGCACCGATCCAGCTTGGAAAACAAGTTGGAAGCAATTTTTGCTCGCATCCAGGTGTAGATGGCGCCTATAGGGGGCGGATAGCGCATAAGGTAATAGCAACACTGCCTCATGTGCAGATGGCGCATAACCAGACACAAATGGCACATGAGGCAGCCCCCGATGTGTGAATTCTTGTGTTTTTTCTCCCGTTTTCGATCGTTCTTCTGTTTGGAAACTCATAGGAACTTGATATGAATTCTCTTCACTTTGTACGTACTATCTTCATAAACCTTCTAAGAACCATTGACTTCAATCTTCATATCCTTGATCCCTCACTTAATGTTTTGATTTGTCGATTTACATGATTTCTGACTACAAAACACTTAAAACACCTATGTAGTTCATGATCTAGGATAAAATTGTATTACAACGACTCAAGTGAAAACAATACAATATGTTCGTGACAACTCATTTATCTCTCAACTTATTTGTCTTGAAATGCAAAGAAAAGTACTAAAAATATAGTCAAAAATGTCATATGATACTCCGTCATCATTGAGGATACCCGACTTACACAAAAAAAATTATACATTGTCCTATCAACTGAGTTAAACTCACATAGACAAAAAGTCCCCAACACATTTTTAAATTTTTAAATTGATGATAAAATAATTTGATTTAAAATCTTTGTTGAGACAATATTAATTTCAAATAAAATTTTCTTAATTTTAATTTTGAAAATAGTATATTAAAATACCTTTTTTATTTGAAAAAAAAGTATTTTTATCAAATAGTAAAATTTTGAAAAAAATATCTCAACTACATTCACTAAATACTCTATTAATGCCTAATAATGTTCATTAAATTCCACCAACACTTTCCCTTTCCACTTCTGTCTGTCCGTCGTTAGGGACAGAAGACCCACTTAACGACTAATCAAGACGAATTACCCCCCCTCTCTCTCTCTCTCTCTCTAGGTTCCTTCTTCACTCACTCTTTCTCTTCAACCCCAAAACCTCTCTCTCTCTCTGCAATGGAAACCAACAAACAACAACACAAGAAGAAAAAATGGTTCCTACCACTCATCTTCTCTCTACTCCTCACCACCTTTCTCATCCTTCTCTCCATCTTCATCTCCTCAGATTCCTCTTCCTTACTCTATCTCACCCACTCAAGAACAAGCAAAAACACACCTCATTTCGTTGAATCAAAGCTTAGAATATCTTCAACATCACCCCCCAACTCAGTTCCAAGGATCGCTTACTTGATCTCAGGTTCAGTTGGTGATGGAGAGAGTTTAAAGAGAACCCTTAAAGCCCTTTATCATCCAAGGAATCAATATGCTGTTCATTTGGATTTAGAAGCTTCTCCTAAAGAAAGATTGGACCTTGCTAACTTTGTTAGAAATGAACCACTTTTTGCTGAATTGGGTAATGTTAGGATGATTGTTAAGGCTAATTTGGTTACTTATAGAGGTCCTACTATGGTTACTAATACTCTTCATGCTGCTGCACTTTTGTTTAAACAAGCTGGGGATTGGGATTGGTTTATTAATCTTAGTGCTTCTGATTATCCCTTGCTTACACAAGATGGTAATTTGTACCCTCTTTCTTCTTTTCTTGTTATTTACTTTTTTGAATTTTGAACACTAAAGTTCGTGTTTTGGTGAAAGAAACAATGCAATGTTTTTGTTTTGTTTTTTGTTTGTGTTTTGGTTGTAGTTTAGTAGTGATGTTTTGTTTTGGAATGCAATTTTTATGTTTTAAGAATTGATATTTCTCTATGATATTTTTGCCAACTGTATTATTTTGTTGTTGCTAATTTTGTTCCTAGATAAATATAGAAACTTTCTGAAAAGTTAAATGAGTGATCTAGTTCTAAATCTGTGTTCAATTAGATAAAACTTATTGTAACTCACTAGTTTATGCACATGTATATTGGATGCATACTAATATTCTTAAAAGGTTATTTCTTGTGTGAAAATTTTGATGGTTTGCTTCCAAAATTGATTTGGATTGAAATTGGATTATATGCTGCTTTCGGGGCGGCAAATTATCAGCTTATCAAATTATCATCCTAACAATCTAGATGTATTGTTTTGATAATCATGTACTGACTCTTTCACTTTACTACATTTTTTTTGTGCAACAGATCTATTACATACACTGTCATCTATTCCAAGACACCTTAACTTCATTGAGCACACTAGTGATATTGGCTGGAAGGAGTATGTTGTTAATCCTTTCTTCCCTTTATTTTAATGTAGCATGCAATTTTACTTGATTTTCTTCATCAACTGAATGTAGCATGCAATTTTGTGAAATATCGAATTTATCTTTTCTTTGCTGTTTTTGTTTTTTTGATAGAGATCAGAGAGCCAAGCCTGTTATAATTGATCCGGCTCTTTATAGCGTCAATAAATCTGATGTGTTTTGGGTGACAGAGAAAAGAAGTGTTCCCACAGCATATAAGCTGTTTACAGGTGAGAAACCTGGTTTCTGATGCTTCTCATATTTTGTTAGTTTCTTCACTCCCGCTCAATTAATCTGTTGTCTTAAATTTGTAGAATGTTTTGGTAGTGAGGCATGTACGCTTGCATATCTAAGTTGAAGATATTAGAAATATGAGAAAAGAATGATAGTGTCGTAAATCCAGTTTATAAAAAACTCAAGTAGTTGTGGCTTTGAGTATGATTACTCAGGAGTGCTGGATCATCTTTTCACTTTTTCATTAGCTTTTTACCTGAATCTACGAGATACAACACCTAGTCATCAGCTTAGTTTTTTCATTACCTGTTCATACCTGGAAGGCATAGAATCTAGAGAAATTAACATGAATTCGTTTCGTTTGTCCTATATCACATCTGTGCTATATGATTCATGATTGCTATTTGATTTTGCTTAGGTTCTGCATGGATGATGCTCTCTCGCCAATTTGTCGAATATATGTTATGGGGATGGGATAACTTGCCTAGAATAGTGTTAATGTATTATGCCAACTTTCTATCTTCCCCTGAAGGATATTTCCACACAGTCATCTGCAACGCTGAGGAATTCCGTAACACTACAGTGAACCATGACCTCCACTTCATATCATGGGACAACCCTCCGAAACAACACCCACACTTCCTTACAGCTGAACACTACCAAAGTATGGTGGAAAGCAATGCTCCTTTTGGTCGAAAATTTGGCAGGAACGAGCCCCTCTTAGATAAAATTGATACCGAGCTATTGGGACGAAATGCTGATGGTTATGTGCCTGGTATGTGGTTCAGTCATGCAAATCCAAACATCACCAAACCATATTCTTTTGTTAAAAATATCACTGAACTTAGACCTGGCCCTGGTGCAAAGAGGCTTAAACACCTTATCAATGGTTTATTATCAGCCGAGGATTTTCGTAAAAATCAGTGTTCTTGAGATATCATTACTGTTTTTTCTATCGCTTATTAGAGTAACATGCAAACGATTCATATTGCTATGTCCACTTGATACAAGAGACTGCTTTGAGACCAGTCAGGAAAGATGAGAAAAGAGAACACAGAGGATAGCAGCTTCTAAAGAATCACAGCTTATATATTTTTATTTACACTAATTTTTACACGATCAAGGATTTGTTGTCCATGTGTATTATTAAATGCTTCACATTATTCATTAAATTTTACTGGATTACTATGACAAGCCACCAATGCAATTGTTGTACTCTGTAGAATGTCTTTGTAGCAAATAAATTAGTCTAGAGGGATTTCAGTGTGTAACACATGCTTGTGTCTATTTTTTTTTGGTGGTGCTGCTTGCGTCTATTTGATTGTAAACTAGGAAGTACGGATACTGTCATTTAAATATTATCTATAGATTTCCTTTTACAGCTGAGAATCTAGCTTTTCCTAATTGTTTTACACATCTCTTTATTCTCCATTAAATAAAGTTCATTCATTCCGTTCATATTTGTTAAGGAGTTTTTTTTACTGTCCATATTGAATTGGATACTCTTGGTATGCATTTTATGTTGTGAAAGCATCCTAAGAATTTATTTATACACATTCAGTTCATAATAATATTTTTTTTTGTTATTTTTTTTTCCCTAAAATTTTAGACCCACTTTGGTCTAAAGTAGCTTATATTTATAAGCTACCGGATTTAATCTCTGGTGTTAGATAAAATTTGCAGTTTAACTAGCATATTAAATTAATATGCAACGATATAATTACTTCATTTCTGAAGTTTGGATCACCAGAGTCTTTTTTCCCTGAGATTCAGAAGCTTATACCAAAATAAATAACATGCAGTGATATACAAATAAGTTTTTAATTAATATTTAGAATATTTAAATCTTGTCAAATAAAATAATAAGGATAAAATTGAGGAAAAAAAAAAGCTATAAGATGAAACACTGTTCGAAATAGTTTATCAAAAAACGCTACTATAAAATTAGTAAAAAAAAGATTATAAGGTTGTGATAAAAAGTTATTACTAAATAGACATAATTTGATGATATAACCTTTCTTTAAAAAAACCAGCTAGCTATGTTATTTTAGAAGAACTTCTAATAAATAATGTTATTTTAGAAGAATCATCTTTGTTATTTTTATCACCCAAATAGCTTAAAATTAAATAAATTCACAATTAATTTCTTACAAAAAAAAAATCTGAAATAAAAAAGTAATCAATCTGTTAAAAAATTCATTAAATTGACCAAAAAAAGAAATAGAATTAGTTAAGAATTAACCAAAAAAATAAAAAATTAGTTAAAATAGAACTTCACTCTTTATCCCAGTCACATGCTCTTCTTCTTCTTCTTCCCAGAACCATTTCACAGATCCAAATCTCAATTCTCACCTAAATTAAACCCTAAACATTCATTCAAATTCAATCATCACCACTGTCCATTTTCCATGGCAAATGCATGGAAAAGAGACAAACCCTCTCGTTTACTCTCCCCAAAGCTTCTTTTTTTACTCTTCTCTTTCACTCTCCTCTTACTCTTCTTATACTTCATCTTCCTCACTCCTCCTTCAAACCCTAACCCTAATTTCATCACCTTAAAAACCAACTTCTTCTCTAACTCAATCACCCCTTTCGATTGCATCAAATCCCCACAATCTCACCCTATTGTCGCCAGCGTCGTTGAAGGTGTTCGTTACCCGTTTCTCTTCTCGCTTTCCGATTTCGGAAACTTACCTGATAAACCGCATAAGAATATTGTGAGGTTGCTTAAAGGGAAAGCTTTTAGGAAACCGGATATTTCGGTTACTGTTCAGGAGGTGCTTGAGAAAGCGAAGAGTGAGGGGAGAGATGGGTTGGTTGTTGATGTGGGTGCTAATGTGGGAATGGCAAGTTTCGCCGCGGCGGTTATGGGGTTTCGGGTTTTGGCGTTTGAGCCTGTTTTTGAGAATTTGCAGAAGTTATGTGAAGGGGTTTATTTTAATAGAGTTGCGGATTTGGTTACTTTGTTTGAGGCTGCTGCTTCTGATCGTCTTGGCAACATTACCGTTCATAAGGTTTGATTTCTTGTGATTTTGCTTTGATTGAATTGAATTGAATTTTGGTTCAAATAGTTTATGGTGATTTTGTGAATTGAAATGTGGTGAGGGATTTTAGTAGAATCTTAGGTTAGTGTCTAGTTGGATTCTTATATAGCAATGAGCTCAAAAAACGTTTAGAACTGTTTTGATGTTTAGAAAGTATAGGTATGGTTAATGGTGAATGAAATTGTGAAAATGGGAACTTATTTCCTTGATTTTCTAAAAGTTGAAGGTGAATCAGCCCGAATTACTGGCTGGACATTCCATATCTTAAAAAGTTTTATGCTAATAACACTTGGCATCTGCCGGAGTTTTCCCGCCATTTTTTCCACATTCGTGCAAGATCTTTACTTGTATGTGAATAATATAATTGATTAGGATGTTTGCAGAGTTCCGTCTAGTTCAAGTATAGTAAGCAATTAGAGGTGTTTAAAGTCTAATCTCTGTAGTTTATTTTGGAGAAGGTTCAGTGTTACATGATAAGACAATATATAAATTAGTGGAAGCATATTTTTAAACGTCTCTGGAAGTTATTAACATGTTAAATAGGATAGACCAAGGGTGCCATTTCTATGGAGCTAATATTCAGGATATTTGCTTTGCATACTCTTGCAGGAAGGTTGATCAACTTTAGGCTAATTAGTGTACTGTGAAGATTTATTTGCAAAACATGACCTTAATAAAGCTGGATCGGTTCTTTAGCTAATGGTTGCTGTGTCTTTATGGGTTTTTACTTTCCTAGTTAGGTGACTATATGGCTGTTGGCTTCCCTAGGAGATACTTTTTCTGTTATAAGAGCCAGTTGAGAACAATCACGGCTGTGGGATTTTACAGACCTGATTATCTCAGACAGGGCTATGGATTCCCTGCTTAACAAATATACGGATTTATACACATTAATTGGTCTCGGCCTTTCATCGGGAATGACATATTTTGAACAATGATACCATGAGTCATTACAGAGCCAGCTCGTCTGCTTTCATTGTAAAAACTGGGATGAATGTCATAAGCAAGGTAGTCAAAATCAGGATTCTACGTATAATATGTAAGGGGGAGTAAAATCGTAAATCGTAGAATTGTTACATTAATCGTAGGATTATACTAAATTCATAAAACTCAAATATATGCCTATACATGCATTTAAAATAGAATAGGTAAGATAAAAAAAAAAAAAATTAAATTACACTTGAAGTACTTGTGGAAATTTAAATTCATTAGCATAGTTGCACAACACTTACACAATTAAAACTTAAATTACTTACGTAATTAACAAACTAACACTCAAATATCAACAGCATAACACTTGAAATACTTATGTAATTAATACATTAAATCAAAGTCATAAGTCAAGCAAAACAGCAACTTAAATTGCCTTTTGTAGTTCCACCACCGTGACCATAATCATGGAATTGTTTCACAGACAAGTGGATTACACAGGATTCCACCAAATTGGGATTTTGTTTATACTCATATTCGGTGATGGTAAGTATAATCGCAAAATTCTATGATTTTAGAATTGAAATCGGGATTTTGACTACCATGGTCATAAAGTGTCAATATTATCCTCTTAGGCAAGTTTTTTTTTTTAATAATTTTTTTTAGTTTTTTTAAGTATCCTCTTAGGCAAGCAGAAAATGTGATCTTCATATTTTAATGTGCTACCAACAATAATCACTTCCCATAGAAACTTATAATGCACATGATGGAGTGTGCGTAACAGTTTGAAAATTGAACCAAAATTGTTCTATTTTTGGTTTTGATAATAGTTGTTGTCTAGTCTGATACCCTGATTCCATGAAAGTGTATGTTTATTTAAATGAAATGGTTATGAGGTGGAAATTTATAAATGAGGCTACTACTACCTGTCAAACCATTTATCATGCAATGCTACTACTTACTACTACCTGTCATTCATGTGCTGACGTTGTTTTCCTTTTCTTTTTGGGTCTTAATTTACAAGTTGGTTGGTAGGCTGGACAACAGTGCGGTTTCTGCCACAGGCGCAAAGTTGGCGTTCAAGTCCAATGAAGAAATAGCTTTTCAAGTACGCACTGTTCCGCTGGATGAAGTGATTCCAGCATCAGAGCGTGTACTTCTGCTCAAAATAGACGTTCAGGGCTGGGAATATCATGTTCTCAAAGGAGCTTCAAAGTTACTCTCAAGGAAGGGAAGCCAAGCTCCTTATCTCATATACGAGGAAGATGAGCGTTTGTTGCAGGCCAGTAATAGCAGTGCTAAAGAAATTCGAGACTTTCTCCGTAGTGTGGGTTATCATGATTGCACCCAACATGGCACTGATGCACACTGCACCAAGAAGGATTGATCGTAAATTTGGTTCAGTTATGCAGACTCTAGATGGTAAATCAAGTCATTCCTAGTTTGAATCAACACTTTCCAGTTGACCAACACCGAGTGTCAGCAAATTGTTGAGCAGTGAACAATTTGATGAATTGATTGTGGATAAATGATGGAAACAGTTGAGATAGCTGGCAACTGCACTGCTAACCGCAAGCTGCTTAACAACAAATTCATGCAAAAGCATCCATTTAAGATGCATTACATTTCATATGATTCTTGTGTAGATCCTTCGGGTTTTAGTGAGGTTTTGTATACAAGCTTTTAATTGTAGGCATTTATTAAATGCACGCCTTAAGTTTCCAATTAAATTGAAACCTGTGTATCAGATATTCAGAATACAAAAGCTTCTCATGTTTGATCTGTCATGACCAATATGGAGTCCAAACATATTTTATCTACAGAAGACAACATGATCCGAATAAATTATAAATGGGTACTGTGAAATCGCATTTGCTCTGGTATAAAGTAACTAACTGGACTGCTGAAAAAAAAAAAGATGTACTATGCTTATTTATATGCTAGCAAGACTAAATAATAAATGAATTGTTTATTAAGCTTCAACTTGTTCGCTACTTAAAACATCCGAGAGCACTGCGTGGAAGGGAAACAGGAACTCTTTGTCGTCTTCAACTATGTGCAAATAAAAGATGCTGTGTCAATTACTGCCTAGAGACATTGATTCCCGAGGCTCAAGCTAGACATCTAAGTCTTTAGGATTCTTTCGGGGCACTAGTTTTTGAAGGGCCAGCTCTTTCCACCATAATGTCATAAAGCTGCTTTCCATTCTGCTTGGCAAAAAATAAACCAGCAAGAAACAATGAAGAAAATGTTAAAAGATTATAATGTCTGCAACTCTTGCAAGAATGATATTCAATTTCTGAGCTATTTCCTATTTTGTATATTTACTTTACTTGCTTCTAAATTGCTTACAAAGATTATAGGGAAGAAATGAATTTGCCCTTCAGGCTTTGTTTGTGTTTCCTTGAAGTAAACCAAGATGGGGAAGTTTGGCCACCAGAATTCCCAATTAACAAAGGTGGAGTACCTACAACATATAAACATGTTTTTTTAGTCCTACTGTTGTTAAAGTCTAGTCAATGTTGAAACAAAAATAGGATACTTACTTCCAGCGATTTTTTCCACCGACGAAAGCATTCTCGCCTGATTCATCGAGCTGATCACCTATCTTTACCTCCTAAACCACATTTTGCATGCAACTTTAACATGAATAGCTAAAGATAACATTATACATAACATTATAATGGTGACTACTAAATAACATCAAGACATGCAGACGAAGTTATAGATTAGAATGGTAACCGAAAAATAAGCCATACATGAAGTTGCAATTGGTCAAAGTGTAGAACTAAAAAACATAGCATATTTAGTACTGAAATTTAGTCTTTATGAATCAATGGATGCAATTTAATAATGAACATATGCAATATTAGAAGGATAAAGATGCAGAAAAAGCTCGCTAAGACATAAATGCTTGAAACACAACCATTTCTCAGAGATCATGGAGGTGAATAAATGATGAAAAGCAAGTGATTGGAAAGAAAATACTACTATGAACAAACAAGAGAGTTCTTGGAGAGGTAAGAGGGGAACAAACCAGAGCCTCATCATCAAAGACGAATCTCACTCTAGTGGTCTGCAAAAATAAAAAACAAATAATTAGAGAAAAAGTAATCGGAGAATCATGCTAATTTGCACTTTTCTTAATTACACTTTCTTCTACTAATAATTACCTGGACCAACAGAAGCAATCCAAGGAGACCAACAGGTACTGCAGGCACTAGATTATCTGTGTAGACCAACCCACCAGCTATACCTGATGGTACAGTTTTAAGTCATCATTATTTTAGGATGTTTGTTAATCTGCTTATACAAGGAAATGCAAAAAAGACTTAAGGACACTTTGATATACTAATAATCAATTAATCCCCCTCAAGATTTTGATTCACCTAGCACCAAAGGATCCAACAAAATTAAGGCAATAAACAGTTAACAAAGGGAACTTGTTTTTCAGATGAATCAAACACAGTCCTTCATAAGATTGTAACTGACCCAACTGTATTATAGTAAGCCTAATTATGTGAAAAAAGAATGAGTAACTACCAAGTAGTACAACTGGAATTCTGTAGTCTGGTTCAGGAATCACAGTCTCTCTAACAATACTCTTCTTCGCCTTCCTTCCAATTCCAAACTGTCAACAAAGAAATTCACAGTTACAAGTCATAGTAGTAACCTATGAAGCATTGATGCATACACGGACACCATTCACGTCACTAACATTAACACGTCTACGCCTATAATAATTGGAAAAAATTGAATAACTAAATGTAACCATGCGTGTCGGTTCAATCCGAAGTGTCTGTGCTACATAGGTAGTAGTAATACATGAAACATACTTATACTTATACAATACAAGCTAAGCACATTTTGTAAGCAACAATAAAAAAATAACATAGAGCCAATTGAATTGAGGTTGCAACAACTTACCAGTGAGTTAACAACAAAACGGATTCCATGGCTTCCTGTTATTTGTCTCCCAGGGAAATTTGGATTGAACACAACTCTTCCACACAATGAATTCTTGAAACCACTCAAGTGTCCAATATTTTCCTTCCCTGAAACAAAAAACCACATCAAAAGCCCACAATTAATATCAAACTAAAGTGTATGAAATCTTTGTAAAAATATCAACTTTTTTTGACTTAAATCTACACAGAACACGTATGAATGGAAGTTACATGCAAATTTGCTTACTTTGGGAGGGAAGAAAACGGTGTACGGACAATAAAGTGGTTGCCATTTGTTTCTGATACACAAAATCTATCACCTTGTTTTGTGTGGTGG
>Ga0099826_10000254_pt1 | contig 23570 bp, 13 predicted proteins | sample Mtrugardesep15_FD_76830 | JGI IMG/M metagenome (GOLD analysis project Ga0099826, IMG submission 76830) | Root nodule microbial communities of legume samples collected from California, USA - M. trunc garden sep15 | ecosystem: Host-associated > Plants > Roots > Nodule | place: USA: California... | reverse complement strand
TTACCACTGTGAAAATCAAATTGTTGTTTCCATTTCTCAGCTTGAACATCCCATACAATCGCAGACCCATCGAAACTTCCAGTAAGAATATAATCTCCTTTCTTATTCCACTTCAGAGAAAATATGGGTCCCTTGTGTTTGCTTAATGTACTCTTTAGTTCACCTGGTCAAAGCCCCGAATACATGATTAAAATAATGATTTTGATTGAAGTCATAAGAGCAAATTCAAATACACAGAAAATTCCCAGCTTAAAAAATCAACAATATAATCAATATATACCACAAATGCAACTAAATCAGACACTAATTTTTATCAAAATAAAGGTATCACTCAAAGAAGGAAAGACAGAAGAAAGGACCTACCATTAGTGGTCCAAATTCGTGCTTGACCATCATAAGAACCGGTTGCAAGTAGTGTCCCCTCCCCCTGTACAACAGCAACCAAAGGTCAAGCTCTCGATAAGAGATAAGTACGTACGAGTTACGATTAAATATATTTAAGTTTTAAATGCATTTTGATCCCCTAAATTTAAAAAAACATAAAAGTTTTGGTCTCCCTACTTTAAAAATCGGTTTTTTGTTCCCCCTATTTAACCTCTCTGGAAAAAAGTATTAGTAAAAAAATAGATCAACCAGACAAATTTTATTCATTTTAACACAGCATCCTTCTATTTTCAAAACCTACACAAACCTCCCTAATAAGAACAAAATTATCCTTATACATTTCTTTTTCCCACAAAATTGCTCTGCTCAAGAAAGCTCCAACGGGTGAGAAAAAATAGAAACGGATGTGAAAAATCAGAAAACTGGACAGGACCTTGAAGTCACTATCAGTAATCACAGATCCAAATAAGAATATGCCATCAAACTCACATTCCAATCAAGTGTAGTGACATCTTTATTCTTTTCAGTGGTTGTACCCCTGATGTGTTGCAACACCAACACAGTCGAAGGATCGTACTTGGAATCCAATTTACGCGTCCCTTCAGCTATTGTCCAAATACGAGCTGTTGAATCCCCAGACCTAAAAGTTCAGATGATAACAATAAAAGTATTCTTTAAAACATGTTTCCGAATAAAAGAAAATGACCAATGTCCTCTATTAATCTACTTATTTTCTAAAGAAGAAATAGATAACAATAACAAGGGCGTGTAGAATCAGAAAGGCGTGTAGAATCAGAAAGGCATGTAGAATCAGAAGTTATTATCAAGAATATAAACTATCATTTCCAAGCATCAGATATATTTTACTACTAATAAAATGTAAGGCCTTTTTTATCCTATTATATTTTATTTCTTTCAATAGTTTTTAACGACATGGAAAGTAACAGTTAAAAAAAAGTTCTATAAACCTGATAAAAAAATAGACAAAAGTTGTTAGGAAAATTTTAAAAAAAATTGTTAGAAATATCAAGAAGCAATCAATTCAAAAAGGGGAAAAACCACTTGCCCTCGTCTATTCTAAGTTTCCATTAGTTTTAAACGACATAAATTGTGTACTTCCTCCAGCTTCGAATATAAGCAAGTTTAGTGGTTCAAACTATAAGCAAAAACTCAAACTAATTCTACACATATTTAATGATAAATTTCCTAAAATACCTTTCAAATTTATTTATTTTTTGAATAGAAAAAACCTTTCAATTAATTTAGATTTGATTTTCCAATAACCTCTTTTATTCATATGACGGGTAGTTCAGAAAATGCAATATTTTTGTATTACATCAAGCATATTAAATGAGAATATTGCGCAAATGGAAATGTAAAATGGACAATACTGTGCACGTGGGTTATAACAAAATACACACATTTCTTCAACAACAAAAAAAATTAATAATTAACACGTTAACACATGTTTTATGCACACAAAAAAAAATTGTGAAGAAGATACTGACCCTGATGCAAGAAAGGGTCCTGTAGGACTCCATGCACAAGCACAGACCTAAGTGGATGGTAAACAGGCTCATTAACAGAAGAGTTAACAGAAAAAACCAAAACACAAACATGAAGGATTGAAGAAATACTTCACCTCTGACTTATGCCCTTCCAAAATTGTCACATCTGACTTAGGAAATTCACATGGCTGAGATGCCGATGTTGTACATATATCCATGGGCTCTGGTCCTATACAATTGAATGAAAACTTTTCAATAATCTTTTGAAGGAAGCACATCAATTGAAACAGACAACTAGTTTGCATTTATCACATATTTCCACATAGAGCAAGTAAGGACATGGATGCTAGTGTTGTAAATAGTTGCAACTTACAAGTAAATTGGAGATTTCAATGAGATATTCTCAATAAAAATAAATACTCAGGATTTGGATAATAAGGACATAGCTGATAACACATAATATGAAAGAGAACATTTCTAATCTTAAATCTGACAGAAGTGGCCAGTAGTAAACTACTAATTCGAAATTCTCCAGGGCAGTAAACAAGATAACAGCTATTAGTGAATTATACTGATTAAAGAAACGAATATTTCAAAAGTATGGTTGGAAGGAGATGGATAAAGTCTAGTAATGGATGAGAAATTTTCTTTTACTAGCTATCCATATCATCAGGGAATCAATGTTATACCCATCACTCTTCTTCGCCTAATCACTACATGCAAGCAATTCATGTATATTATAAATTTTATAAGGAGTCATAGCAACAAACAGGAATTCATGAACATAAAATGAGAAAAACTAACAGAGGAATATAGAATTGTATGACATCGATACTTGGGGAGAACTATTGATAAATGATAATGCAGCAATAAAACATGAAATGCCAAACATGCAACAGAGAACACTTTTATAGAAGATAATATAAACCAAATCAGTTGAACAGGTGGTTACCTCCAAATGCTCCATCCTCCTCAAGCTTTACATTAACCTTATCTTCTTTTTTAGCACCATTAACCTTACCTTCTCTTTTAGCATCTTCTTTTTTAGTACCATTAACCTTATCTTTCTTTTTAGCATCTTCTTTTTTAGAACCATTAACCTTATCTTCTTGATCTGAGACCATTTCTCTACTGATCTGATTTTCATTTTGCAGTTCTTGCTCTTTATGATTTTCCACCTTCTCTTTATCCTTTTCATGTTCTTTCTCCCTTTCACGTCTTTCCTTTTCTCTTGTCAGTCCGCGGTCACCATCATGCTCTTTTTCAGATTCCTTATTTTTACCCCTCTGTCGTTTTCTTCTTCTTTCATTTATCATTTTCTTAAGTTCATGCACGTCTTTTGTGATAAGATCCAAAGGTTGTAAGAACGAAAAATCTTCATCGAAGTCTGCATCACACTGATAGGCCAACATTTATAAACATGAAACCCAGGTATGAAAAGCTTAAAAAGACGACTCAAACAGATGAACATTATGCTGATAGTGAATACAAGAATAAAAAAGTAAAGAATACTGACATTATTCAAGTTAGCTTCCATCTCCAAGAACTGTAGTCCCTTCTGAACAAATGTAACAAGAGCCCCCGGTGGTACCAAATTTCCGTCAATGGGGCATTTGTTAATGCCACCCTCATTCCCAAACACAAAAGCAGAATGTGTGAAACCTGCAGTCATAAAACCAGCAGAATGTAAACCAATTCAGTTGCTTTGCACGTTCATGTTATGGCCTTCTTATAAAGGGAAACTCAGTGCACTAAAGCTCCCGCATATGCAGTCTACGGGGAGGGGTCCCACCAATTGGTGTAGTGTTCAGAGAACCCTGTTTTTTACACAAGAGGTTGTTTCCAGAACTTCTTAATAACTTTGTAGTAAAAAAAATAATATTGTAAAATCAACTTAAAAATTTTTCTCACTATACTGGAGGTTCCTAGTCTATGAAGCACGAATACTCCTCAGATTAGTCGTATCTCGGTGTCAGACACGTCTCATGTCCGACACCAACACTGACACATAATTACACTCAATTATGTGATTTTCTCAAATTATTAGCGATGTCGGCGCATGAGTGTCCATGTTGTGTTTGGTGTCCGTGTCTGTATATGTGCTTCATAGTTCCTAGTCAATACGTTCCCCTTAAAACAACTTCAACAATGGGTTGTTTTTCATAGTTATAGTTATCTATTCACAATCATTCCGTAAATTCAAGCTTACAAACTACAAATTGTCAACAGCATTTATTTTGTTAAAAATATTTACAAACAGTAATAAAACATGGCAAGATTCAACAATGAAATATTAGGTCAATCTACCTGGAGGTGACAAAGTTTCGCAACATACAACATATTAGGTCAATCTAAACTCGGCAGTAAACAATGTAAAACCAATGAACTACAAAGCAAGCACATACACTCCTCTGTGTCCGACACTGACACCTATGATTACACTGAATTATGTCATTTTCTCAAATTATTATCTGTGTCGTCGGTGGTGTCTGTATCCGTGATTCGTAGCTAATGAATTCATCAATGAAATCAATCACTTAACTACAAAATTGAATTATCAATTTGTCTAAGATTATGAACAGTGACTAAACCCTAATTCAGTAGCAACAAACAACATTATAACCATTGGCTCGAGTGAATTGAAAACATTGAATATTCAAAATTCGTATAAAGTATAAACCCTTGACATTTGGTTGACCGAAAAAGTGCATGGAAAGAGTGAACGAAGAAAATGTAAAAAAAAATGCGTAAAGATGAAATAAAAGAGAAGGAGAAGGGAAATTGAAGTAACCTGATTCTTGAAGGTAGCGAAAAACGAGATAGTTGAGTTCGACGGAGGTGATGGAAGCCATGTTCGTTGAAGAGACCGGGTTTGGGGAATTATTTTTGGTATTAAGGGTTTGGGGATTTTTTAGAACGAAAGTTATGGTAAAGTGATAAGCATGAGTGAGTGAGTGAGTGTGTGTCAACGCGGCAGAAGACACGGGTGGGAAAAAAGGGCAGTAAGCGGCAAGTCCTATATAATTCGCAGATGAAGAGGTTCAGCGGCCTACACAACCGTCATCAACTAAAATACTAGCCTACTACTAATATTTACTTTTCTAAAGTGAATAGGCAAAAACACCTTCGAAATTACTTTTCTATGTTTTAAGAAACTTTAAAAATCCTCTGAAATTACTTATTAAATATGATGTGACATTTGATTGTCTAGATAGCACTATCATGTGTTATGTCGCGTCACAAGGGATAAATTTTTTCTTTTTTATTTTTTGAGAAAAAAAAATCTGAAATTTTTTTCCCTGTTATGATCAAGTACCCATGAAATTTTACATTCTCGAGGTAATGCTTATTAGACTTATAAGTTCACAAATGAGCAAGTAAACTTCTATGCAGTCTTAGAAGGACTAATGTTATATTTTCCATGTTTACCACAAAAACCACTAGATATTGTAGAATGGTCAACAAAAAAGGATTCACTATTGATGCATGTCACATGGAAAAGAAAAATATTTTTTTGTCATATGGACCAATTTGTTTGATTATTAATTTCATGGGGCATTTTGCACCTAAATGTAAAATTTCTGGGTGTAATTGCTCATGACCGTAAAATAAATCCAGGATTTTTTTCACAATTTCTGGGAAAAAGTTACCCCTTGTGGACTGACGGTTGAAATTGGCCAACATTTGACAATTTCACGAGTTTTTTGAAGTTTCTTAAAAATTGGGTGGGGGTCTAAAGTTAAAATTTCGGTAGATTTTTTGTCTATTTACTCATATTTTTTCCCTAAACAAATATTAAAATATGTTTATCCTATATGTATTTTTTTTATCTGCTTTTTTTTTATTATTTGTGTTTTTTTTAGTTGTCTTTTTTGTATTATTTAACAATTTTAAAAAACAATTACATATTAAAATCTAATTTTTTTTATAAAAAAAAGGAAAAACACATAAAACAAAATATAAATCAAATTTTTCATCTTCATCATCAACTTCTTTACCTTCATCGTTAAACTCTTCATCAAATTCAATCAACTTAAAAATTAATAGAATCAAAATTCATTCAACATCGTTAACAAACATAGTTAATTTTTTTTTTATAGATTTCTCTAATTGAAACTCATAATGTCTCTCCTCTCTCTTCACTTTTCCTCTTCCTTCAAATCCCTTCATCCTCTGCACACTATTGTCATTGTTTCCTCCTCCGATTCTAATCATTCCAAATTCCTTCATCATCATCAATCCTTTATCATAATCATCATCATGATCATCAACAGTGGAATAAACAATTGACATTGTCGCTTCCATTTTACCATCCAATGGGATAATGAATATTATTCTTGTGTTTGAAATATATAGAATGGGTTTTTCAAGAAACGAGGAGGGTGGTTGTGGTGTTTTGGGGTATTTTTTTTTATGAATGCATGAAGATGAATACATTGAGGAGGGAAGAAGAAGACGAACAAACCTAAAAAAATATTAGGTGTTGTGGTGTACTCTTAAATCCAATAAACATATACAATCTAATGATTGTATTTTCAATAAAAAGATCAAACACTTAAAATTAATAAGAATTAAAATCTTTGGTTAATCATATATGATGTTGGTTAAATGTTAAAAATTAATAAAAAAAAAAACCAATTTAACTAACGAAAGCAACATTATAAGAAATTAAGAATGTAACAACATTTATTTATTTTTGATTAAGACGTAACAACATTTAATTAGGAAAACAAAATGAAAATCATAAATAAATTAAATGACCAAATATATAATTTAGCCTATAACTGTTATGTACCCTAGCCACTTACGTCTATCTACCCCACAGAATTAATCTCACACGCACGTTTATCTACCATAGAGAATTAATCTCACACGTACTTTCAAATAGGATGAAAACTACGTAAGCTCATACGTAATAAAACTGACTATTATTGTACTTGACAAACTATATAGATCACCACTTCTCATTCCTCCCTAATAAACTCAAGACAAGTGTTACCCATAATCAAAAAAAAAATGACTACTTTCTATCTCTCACTCATCTCTCTCTTTTTCCTTATCATCACTTTGAAGCTCTTCTTCAACACATCAAGGAAGTTCAAAAACCTTCCACCAGGTCCACAATGTCTTCCTATAATTGGAAACCTTCACCAACTCAAACAACCCCTCCACCACACATTCCACACCTTATCACAAAAATATGGCCAAATCTTTTCTCTTTGGTTTGGTTCTCGTCTTGTTGTTGTTGTTTCATCATTAACAGTAGCACAAGAATGTTTTACCAAAAACGACATAGTTTTAGCAAACCGACCTCATTTCTTAACCGGAAAATATATTGGCTACAACAATACTACGGTAGCACAATCACCTTATGGTGACCATTGGCGCAATCTTCGTCGTATATTATCGATTGAAGTACTCTCATCTCATCGTTTAAATTCCTTCTTGGAAATAAGAAGGGATGAGATTATGAGACTAATACAAAAGCTAGCACAAAAATCATACAATGGTTTCACCGAAGTGGAACTTAGACCTATGTTTTCGGAAATGACATTTAATACTATAATGAGAATGGTGTCGGGGAAAAGATACTATGGAAATGATTGTGATGTGAGTGATGTTGAGGAAGCAAGGTTGTTTAGAGAGATAATTAAAGAGGTTGTTAGTTTAGGAGGAGCTAACAACGTTGGTGATTTTTTAGGTTTTTTAAGGTGGTTTGATTTTGATGGTTTGGAAAAGAGGCTTAAGAAGATTAGTAAGAGAACCGATGAATTTTTACAAGGGCTTATTGATGAACATCGTTTTGGAAAGAGGAATAGTAACACAATGATTGATCATCTCTTAACACAGCAACAATCACAACCTGAATATTATACAGATCAAATCATCAAAGGACTTATGGTGGTGAGTAATTTTATATTTATTGCTGCACATGCTATACACCATGATTTTTCTTTATATTAATTTAACAACAACTATATATTTTCGTGTTATCGGTGCGGAGAGCTTGAATAGTTTATCTTATAGTACTATCTAATTAATTTTAGAGAAATTTAACGAGTGCTTCTAAATTTTATTTCATTATTACATTTATAAAATGTTTTTATCAAAAACGACATATTTTTAAAGATTTTTAATAAATAAATTATTCTTAAAAAAATCAAAAACTCTAATTTCTAATACATTGATTACATAAACTATAACAAAAATTCACTATTTAAGGCTGTTAAATAATGCCTAAGAAAACTCTTTAAAATTTCCTAAAAAATCAATTATTACAAATTTTTGCCGAACAAATCCCATACATTTATTGTTTTAAAGGTTACTGGATAAGTTTCGCATAGAAAGTATATAAACAATAAAATAATGAAAAGAAGATAAGAATGGGCATTTACTACAGCTAGGTTTACAGGTAAGTGTCCCTCTCTAGCATTTGTGTTAGTGACCACACTACGGCTATCTTATAATGCATGTATAGTATGTATTCATTTTTCTTTTGTTTTGAAAAAAAAGTCTAATTAAAAGTTACTTCTCAATAGGGATGACAATAAATACTTATAGGCTATAATGCCGCCTTTGTAAAAAATGTTTGGATCTGAGCTAATATCCTTGTGCTATGGACACTTGTCATACCCGCATCTATTACATGTATTTTAACTATAAAAAGACAATAAAAAACATCACAATTGAAATAAAACTATAATTTTTTTAAAATCAACTCATAAAAGAATATGAATTGTCGTATTTAGCCAAATAAAAAACATCTAAAATATACCAAAAAAATTCTACACAAGAGGGAGCAGTTATTGTATTAAACAATTTTTAAGTTTAAGTGTAGGATGAAATAGCTAAATTAATTAATTAATTGTACACAAAAAAATTTTTTTATCATATTATGTAAATATGTATATGCGGGTTACGGGGTATAATAATATAGTGTCCTTAACTGTGTCCATATCCATTTAAATTTGCAGGTAATTACCCGAACCTAGCTCAAACCCCTGAAAGCGGGATTTTACCCTACCCATTAGGAGTACTTTTTGCGGGTATCCATCATACCTGAGTCTAATTGTCATCCCTAATTCTCAAATAATTGGATATGGTTAATTCATAAAAAGAAGAGTGGTATGTAGATACTCTTTTCAACACTCGCTCTCTTATCAAGTGATATAAATGTAGGCCCGAGACTTTAGAAATTAGTCTCATATAAAATGACGAAGTCCAAATTTATTTTATTTCATTAAATAAAAGAGCGGGTGTTAGAAGTGATCATTAAAATAGTGTTCTTAGCACTCCTGTCATAATTAATTATGCTAACACATTATCCCCGTGAGCTTAGCTCAGTTGGTAGGAATATTGCATTTTATATGCATGGGTCGGGGTTCGAACCTCGGACACTCCACTTCTCCGCAATTAAATTGTGTGAGCTCTAACCACCAAGCTACTTGACCAAAAAAAAAAATTATTCTAACACATTATATCACACATTTTAACACCTCTCTCTTTTATTGATTAACCTTCAAATGAGTCCCAAATAAACTTATGTGGGTTTCATATGATTTAGTGGAAGCCATTGGAATTTCAACCAATTAAAGGGACCGGATTGCTTAACACATATTTTTCAAAATTATGCAAGCAACACATGCTTTCCAACACACTTTCTAGTTAATCATAGTGTGTTGTAAAATGCAAAATATTTTAAAAGTAGAATTGAATGATCAAGATGGAGGAGAAGTCGAATTCAATAACTAGGATGGAGGAATGCAACCATAAACTTCTAGAGATATGATATTTGAACATTATTTTGTAATAATTATTTTGACAACTTTATATATACAAAGATATTTTCGTAAAAGCAAAAGAAAAAAAACCTCTGAAGCACTATCAATATATCATAGAGATTGCTAGGAAAGTTATTACATAAGTGATGTCAATATATTATAACCCAAAATGTTCTAAATCTACTTTTATGATGGCTCCATGAAGTGTACTTTGATTTTCTAACCCTCTAGATCCTAATGGATATGAGAAGTTGAAAATAAAGGTAGTATTTTAAATTAGAAAAAGAAGGCTAACTATATTTCCATCGACCACTTTATGCAAATAAAGTATGTGCCAAAATTAGGGGGGAAACCGAACCCATTAACACTTTTTTTTTTGGGTACAGATGACCCATCAACACTTAACTAATTAAATCGAATTACAAATACGTCAAATCAAAATTAGGTAAAGTTAGGGTTTCCTAATTTCTTTGTAGTGATATTGATATTTTGGTGGACTTTTGTAGGTTATGTTACTTGCGGGAACAGACACATCATCCGTAACATTAGAATGGGCTATGTCCAGTTTACTAAACCATCCAGAAATATTGAAGAAGGCAAAAAATGAGTTGGACACTCACATAGGACAAGATCGCCTAGTTGATGAGCATGACATTTCAAAACTTCCTTATCTTCAAAGCATTGTCTATGAAACCCTTCGACTACATGCAGCAGCTCCATTATTAGTGCCTCATTTGTCTTCAGAAGATTTTACCTTAGGAGGATATAATATCCCACAAAACACAATTTTGATGGTTAATGCTTGGGTCATTCATAGAGATCCAAATTTATGGAGTGATCCTACATGTTTTAAGCCAGAGAGGTTTGAGAAAGAAGGTGAGGTAAATAAATTACTTTCATTTGGGTTGGGTAGAAGGGCTTGTCCTGGAGAAAACTTAGCACAAAGGACTGTGGGATTGACTTTGGGGTTATTGATTCAGTGTTTTGAGTGGAAACGAATGGGTGAAGAAAAAATTGACATGGTTGAAGCAAAAGGAATCACGGTGGGAAAAAAGATTTCCTTACAAGCAATGTGTAAAGTGCGACATCCATTGAATATTAAGGATGTTTTTTAGTTTATGAATGTTTGAGATTTGTTGAAAACAAGCACATGATGTAAGCATGTTGAATGAAGATATTTTCTAATACTTATGAGTTGTTTAGTCCTTTTAAAGAATATTGTAGATAAAGGGTGCAAAACCGTTGGTAGAAGAGAATGTTTGTGTTATTATTCATTGCTTGCAAAATACATGAGGGAGATACTTATTTATATAGTAAAGTATCAAGAGATTAGAACTTAACCAGATTACTTGCTTTACAAGTAATACTACAAGCTTAGACTTAAACACAAAACTAATCAATGTTAACAACTAATCCTAACAAAAACCTATTCGGCATATTCCTCCGTCCTTTTTAGAAATCTCTGAATGTCTAAGGTAAATAGATTCCCTTTCTTGTTTCAATATCATCATGGATAACATAACATGTTTTCGTTCTATGCACATCAAAAAGATAAGTTATAAATTACATTGAGAACATGCAATAATGAGCTAAGAATACTATATTACAGTTACCACATGGTTTCATTCTATCTGAAGCAAGACCAAACCTAAAGTTTCTTGACTCATTAGTCATTACCCAAGTTAATAAACAAACAATTAGTTTCCTTCTACTACAAAGAATCGGCCAAATGGCAATGTCTTTCACATGTGTGTCTAGGAAGGTTACAATCACGGCATGGTGGTGGTATCTAGGAAGGCTTTCAATCGTTAGTGAATTTATTTAAGCCTAATTGTTAGATATATAAATTTGATCCCTTAATTTGACAAAGTTACAACAAATTGGACACTTTCTGTCAAAGTACACATAAACAAAGTTAGTTTATATTGATGATGCAAATCCGATCAAACATGGGAAAAGGTCATTGAACAATCTCCCTTTTTTATTCCACAAATCAATCATATTCCTTATCTAATTTAAGGTTGGGCTTTTTTCTGAATTAAAAACAATGACATTCTTTCCCAATTTTATGAATGTTTATGCAATTTTAATCAGAATGTTTAGAAGTTTTTCTCGAGTTCTCATGGTAGAGTTCAACGTGCATCTGTAAATGTTAGCATGTTGCCCTGCACAATCAAATTAGAAATTGCATGTTGACTTTGTTTCGATATGTGGTTGTTCAGGTGGATGGTGACATGGTGTGCCGTGGTGTGCTGTCTTCTTTGATTTATTACCTTTGTGTGATTATTGTTGGTGAAATATTTGCTTGATTGTATGTATTTTTTGTTGACTGTTTCCTTTTTTCTGCTTTTGTTACCATCCTTGTAACAGTTTGAGTACCCACGCAATTTCTCTTTTAATATTCATTTTGCCATTAACAGCTCAAAATGCAAACTTTAAGTGCTCATTTGATCCACATGATATAATAGAATTTGTGTATGATGTAAACATTGAACAAAGTACATCCCAAAATTTTGTTTTCCTTTTTTCTTTTTGGTAATAAATTTTTTCATCAAATATTTCCGTGAGTTTAATTCAGTTGACAGAGTTTAAACATTGAACATCAATATCCCCATGAGTTTAATTCAGTAGACAAAGTTTAAACATTCAGCATCCATTTATTTAACTTAAAAAAGTTAATTTCTATCCACTAGACTACTTGTGAAAGAATGGGGCCAAATCCCAATCAACTTTCATTGATATTAATTTAAAATCTAATTACATGTAAATAAAGTTTATAAAATCAAGAATATTTAAAAATAAATAGTTTTATTTTTTTATTTCAAAAAAAAAGTTTGAACAGACCTATTCAACTTTACTCCTATGATACAACTAAATGAAATTAAAATTAATATTAGTAGAATTTTTTTCGAGAAAATTAATATTAGTAGGATGTTTACGATGCTTTTTGGCAATGCAAACAATATTATCCAAAACAGTTAAGGACTGAATTAAAGTCTTTTTTGGAGTTCTGTGTTTGGCTCTTTCCTTATGTGTTTGTTGAGAACAAATCAAATTGTTCTTGTTAGTGTTAGAATTGCTTTCAACAACTTTAATAAAACAAGTTATCAAATGACAACTTAAAAGAAATAACACTCAAATGAGCATTCAAAAGAAAGAAGAAGAAAAAAATGAAAAGGAAAAATGGAGAATGTAGTAAAGAAAAGGGTAAATAAAACAGTGATAAAACAATTAAATTGCAGGGAATATAATGGTGACTTGAGTCCGTCTATCTGTCCAATCTTGAACCTGTTTGCTCATTTGGCATGGGTGTTACAAAGCTTTCACAAATCAAGGATTCAACCCCTTGTTCTTATTACAAACTGATATATATATATATATATATATATATAATAAAAGAGGGCTGACGCTCAGAAAACGAAAAGAACTACAGAGTTACATGAATGTTTATAGGCATGCTAGCCCCATAAATGTCATCAAAAAGGAGAGTAGAGACCTCACTAGGAGGAGTATCCATAACATGAATGCTAAAAGAGTCCATAGAAAAACTAAGATTGGCTAGCCAATCAGCACTCATGATTCCTTCTCGCCATGTATGATTGAAATGCACTCCCAATTCAACTTTAAGAGCTCCTATATATCAGTTTATCAATACCAATGACAAACTGATATATCAGTCTAAATTAAAAATAGAAATAACTTCTTATACTTGAGTCCTATTATACAGTCTAAATTAAAAGTAGGCCAACTACAACTGTATCATAGACCAATTGTACTATAGAATTTGTTACAGAAACACACCTTTAAATATGGTGTTAAGACCACTCCAATATGATATTGATATTACTCTATTATGATACTAAGACCACTTTTATGTGGTACTAAGACCACTATAATATGGTGTTTTCACCACTCTAACCTCTAACTTCTCCAAGGGCATAAAACATAAAAAGGGACTATATTATTAAGATCATTCTTATTTCCGAAGGGACGATATATATCGAAAGAAACTATGAACTTAATAATACTCTTATTTTTAAATTGGAAAAATTTATCAAATGAACTATGTTCTTAAGACCATTCTTAATTTCGAAGGAACGTTATAAACCAAATGAGACTATGATCTTAAAAACACTCTTTAAATTCGACGGGATAGAAAAAGAGTGAGAATTGAAAAAAAAAAATAGTTCGTCAACACAAGATAAATGAAAAAGAAAAGAGAAAAGTTTTTTGACAACTAAAAAAAACTTTTAGTGTGAATACAAGCGAGGAATGAGAACTCTATTTATAAGTGAAATACCAAATATAAGTTACAAATTCAATGACTAAAATTAATTAACCGGACAAAATCAATGACATAATCTTGCCTCATAAATGAACACTCAATAAAATAGTTGACTAAGAATTTTTTTTAACTCACATGTTAACGCTCATAGTAGTCATAGTGTTCCAACTTGGACGAGTTTTGTAAATCATGAGAATTATATATTTAATTTTTAGTTGAGGAAATGAAGTTCGATTTATTATTTTATTTTTTTGGTCAAATGAAGTTCGATTTTTATTCATGAATATTACGGTATTAGTATTAGAAGAAATTTCCATTATGTGTCGGGTCCAAATTTTTGTTTGATATAGATGTGTCGGGTCCAACTTGGAAGTTAGTAGAATGCTGACCTTAGAAGATTTCAAAGCCTTCATACCATTAAAATTGTAGTTCATTGAATAAAATTCAAGTATTCCTCAAATTAAAAGTGAAAGAAAGTAATGGTAGCATCACCAATAGTCCTCTTCTAGATTTTTAGTATGGGAATACTCGCTACCACAATATATATAATTTTCATAAATTTTGAGACCCTATATATACACATGTATTCATGGTCTGATTTGTCTCAAATACTTCACTCTAAAAATGGAACAAAACTTTCTTCTCTATATCATTTTCCCTTTCATTTTTCTTATCACTATAAAACTATTATTCTTTAGAAGATTCAAAAAACTTCCACCATGCCCACCTTCTTTCCCCATACTTGGCAACCTCCATCAACTTAAACAACCAATTCACCGCTACTTTCATGACCTATCCCAAAAATACGGTCCAATTTTCACACTTAAATTCGGGTCTCAATTTGTAGCTGTTGTTTCATCAGCATCAATAGCTGAAGAATGTTTCACAAAAAACGACATAATTTTAGCAAACCGTTTAACCTCTATCAAAACCAAGTATCTTGGTTTCAACAATACAAACATTATTACCTCATCATATGGAGATCATTGGCGCAACTTACGTCGTATAAGCTCGGTTGAAATACTCTCCACTCATCGTCTCAACTCCTTTTCTGAAATCCGAAAAGATGAGAACATGAGGTTGATTCAAAACCTTAGTCAAAATTCTCACAAAGACTTCACAAAAGTTGAGCTTAGACCCTTGTTTGCTGAGCTAACATTTAACATAATCATGAGAATGGTTTGTGGAAAACGTTTTTATGGGGATGAATCTCATGATGCAAAAAAGTTTAGAGATGTCATGAATGAGGTGCAACAGTTTGGGTTGGGGTCTAACCTAGGTGATTTTATTCCTTTATTTAGATGGTTTGATTTTAGTGGTTACCATAAGAAGATAAAAAGGGTTGGGGAGAAGATGGATGCACTTTTCCAAGGACTTGTTGATGATACTCGTAATAATAGAAAGGAAAATAAGAATACCATGATTGATCACCTACTTTCTTTACAAGAATCACAACCTGATTATTACAGCGACCAAATTATCAAAGGGCTTATTATGGTTAGTCACTTATCATTACTCCTTCTCTATAATCTTTAATCCTTTTTAAATAATCAAATTTTTTTCCTTAAATTTTAATAATCTTCATCATACTTAATCTCAAATACTCTTGTCCGCAAGACCTAACTCAATTTACAATGTCGATGTTACTAGGTTGTACATCTTAGATTTTCAATGTCAACCGACAAAAAAAAACTCTTACCATGTATGTAATATCTCCTTTTTCCATTATTTGTCAAATTAATTACTTGTCTATTTTCAATGTATGGCACCTCATAATTTCCTCCCCTCAAATGTGTAGCTTAATGGTATGAATTGGTTTGATTCCCATCGTTAGCAATTTTCCACTCTCCTAACAAATTAATTACTAACATTAATCTATTAAAAAAAACTAACTAGTTTTTTGTAATAGTGCGTTGCTACGTAGTACGGCAACATTTTCAATCGACAAACAACAAAAAGTTATTTCGTGTGAAGTGTGATATTGGAAATTGTCAAGTCAGGTTTTTGCAGAATAAAAGCCATGTTGGTGTTAAACATTGATGATGATTGCCACGTCTATCATCAAATTTCGTCTCGTACCATTTATTATTTCTCTTTTTAATATATATGGTTTTAGGTTTTGTAAGGGTATAAAGGAAAAAGATTGTTTAATTGTAGTACCTTGTTTTCTAAACAACCAAAGTTTTGGATCAAAACTAAAAAAAGCCAAAGATGAGGGATTAAGTGGAGTGTTGAAATTAAATCAAAAAAAGATGTGGATATTCATTAGTAATAACTAAGCATTAGCATATAATTACATGGAATTAATGTTTCTTGTTTGTTTTGCAGTCATTGATATTTGCTGGAACTGAAACCTCTGCTACAACATTAGAATGGGCTATGTCTAATTTATTAAACCATCCAGAGGTATTAGAAAAAGCAAAGATTGAATTGGACAATCATATTGGACAAGAGCACTTAATTGAGGAAGTTGAAGCTACCAAATTAAAGTACCTTCAAAATATTATCTCTGAGACTTTACGGTTGCATCCAGCAGCACCAATGTTGTTGCCACATTTATCATCTAAAGCTTGTACTGTGGGAGGCTATGATGTCCCTCAAAACACCATGCTGATGGTGAATGCTTGGGCTATTCATAGAGACCCTAATTTGTGGGCTGACCCTATGAGCTTTAAGCCCGAGAGGTTTGAGGATGGTCAACAAGGAGACAAACATGGGTTTATTCCTTTTGGGATGGGGAGGAGGGCTTGTCCTGGGTCAGGCTTAGCCCTAAGAACTTTGAGCTTGACTTTGGGATCTTTGATTCAATGCTTTGAATGGAAAAGGATTGGCAAGGAAGAAGTTAACTTGACTGAAGGACGTGGAACTCTGTTGCCTATGGCCATTCCATTGGAGGCACAATGCAAAGCTCGTCCAATAATCAATCAGATTTTCTCTTAATAATTGTATTGTCAGTGTGTATGTATTCTTGTTATAAAGGTGTGTATGTATTGTTAAGAACCATTAACTATACTATAGACAATGTATAATTTTGTTAATAATTTTCAGACCAATTTTGTCACCGTTAACTCTCTCAATCTCCCCTATATGACGAGAGGACTTTTACAATGTACTGCCGCATTATGTTTTTAACAGTTTGTGATGCTTTCGGGAACACACAATTCGCTACATATATCATTTTCCTTTTAAAAATGCAATAGTGTTAAAACTCTTAAAGATAAATCTTGGATTTTTATTATTTCGAGAAACACTTCACCTGTAATTTGAAGGGTTTAAAGTTATACGGAAATCCATGAGATAAACAACATGAATAATATAACTACAAAAGCAGTAGTTAGGATGGATGAGAATTGAGAACAATGATATCAGCGGATTAGATCATAAACAATTTAGGCGTTGAAAATTAAGGAAATGATATCATAAAAAATTGTAGAATTATGATTTATGAAACTCCTTTATGATATTATTAATTATTATAACAACATGGAGTACATCATACAACAAAAACTGTGTCCGATCAAACACAGTGAATGTCTCTTACAAACACAAAATAAACGAGCATACAAATAAAAACAAAGCTTGATAATTCATGATAGTCCTTTTTTTTTTCTTCCAGCAAGATCTAGGTGCTCTCGCTCCTATTCGGCTTAGACGAGACATAATCCTGTCAACAAATCACAATCAATCATATACGTCTGTTTTCATTTTATATCCGATCGTGTAAAGAACTTTTACACTCGTGATGTTCAATAATAACTAATAAGACATCTGTCTCTAAATGAATATATCATATACCAGATGTTCATGTTCAAGGTTGGGAACCCAATCATTTGTGGCAGGGTTGCTTTTATAGCCTCTAACTTGGGCTTCAAGGCTTGCAGGTAACTGAATCTCATATTCACCTTCACCTCCATCTCTAACCGCTTTTATAAACCCATTTCCTGTCTATTTTCACAGTTCAATCACAAAAAAAACATAATCACAAAAAAAATAAAAAAAATAAATATAGAAACAGAGTAAAATCACGAACCGTATGATGTTGTTTATCAATAGACAACAACTCTTGGTAATACTTTGTTTCCACAGATTCATCTTGTGCATCTACTAATCCATTTGAGGAAAGTATAGTCTGAGAATTTGATTGAAGAGATTGAAGAGATTGAAGTTTTTCAAGCTCTGGTATGTTGTGTGAAGAAAAAGTGGAGTCGACGGGGTTTTGTTGTGTTTCAGGCTCGCTTCTGTTGGGTTTGATGGGTCGTTTTGGTGTTAAAGCATCGAATTGAGCTTTGATTTGATTAGTGATCTTGATTTGTTCCTCGGAGTTCAAAACCTCGTCACTACGACTTGGTTTTGTAGTTGTCAAGTGTCCTACCATGATGTTGTTTTTTGGGTCTGTCTATAGTGAATAGGGCCAACGTGGTGTTGGAGGATTAGTACTAGAATTTATAGAGAGAGAAAGTGACAGAACAATAGTAATATTAGTTGAGTAGGAAACTGAAACAAAACTATGGGCGTTGAAACTGTGGATTTCGTATATGTAACTGGTTAAAGGATAACGTGGTGATTAAACAAAAAAAGAAAATGCTTATGGTTAAAAAAAAAAAATTGTAACAAGAAATCCAAGAATCTCATGCGGTATATTGTGATATCAACATGATCTAGAGTGATTAGAATGAAGACGTTTGTTGAGTAGCAACCGTCGAAATGTAAGTTGGGGTACATGTAAACAAACAATACCTTAGAAAGAGAGCAAGACGACGGAGAGGTATTGAAAGGATAGATAGTATATTCGATGTTGTTTGATGAATTATACTTGTTATAGAATTAGTTTCAAGGTTTGTTGGTCGTTTGGTGGGGGGTTGTTAAAGAGCGGCGTGCTATCAATGTCGAACTCTGTCTATTACGTGTCGTTGAAACGTTACAAAGTTAATGTCTTTGGTTAGTCGTTGGAGGAATTTTGAAGCGAAGGATCCATCGTATGTTGACTTGATCCTGAGGTATGAGTCCAAATTCAAGATTATCTACTTCTCCATGTTTAAGATGTGTCTAGTCACTAGGTTATTGGTTAATGAATTTGACTAAAAGATAAATACCCAAAGGAAGAAGAAGAAAAAAAAAGGTCTAAATCTAATAACAGCTAAAGTGTACTTGTTAAAAAAGCCAAGGCCAACCGTGAGTCCAAATCTTCAAGCCAGCATCTAAAGGTGCTCCTTCGTTACAAATTATTTTGAGGGCTAATAGTCTTTTACTTCCTGTAATATAAATCATTTTTGGTTTTCCTTCCCGTAAAATTTTCTTTTTGGATTTCGTCCTTGTAATTTGAAGTTTTTTGGTTTTGGACCTTCATAAATTTTGACTGTACAAAATCGATGATATGACAGAGGGTAAACCGAAATTTGATCAAATTAACAGAGGGGTAAACCGAAATTTGCTCAAATTACAGGGGGTAAACCAAAATTTCCACAAATTACAGGGGGTAGAATTTTTCATGAAGGTCCAAAACCAAATAAATTTTAAATTACAAGGACGAAATCCCAAAAAAATATTTTACAGAGACGAAAACAAAAAATGACATATATTACAGGAGATAAAACACTATTAACCCTTATACATTCATTCCCTTCCCTCAACTTAAAGTCAAAGTGTGGTTAAAGTGTCACGTTTGAGTTAATACTAAATCATATTCTTTCAATATGCTACACATAACATGTAATTGCCAGCAAATTTTGTAAACAAATAAGTTATGATTCTACATTTCACTGTACTAGAAGGATCTTCCTTGTAATCATCACAAATTGCTCCATTGCCATAGGTTTGTAAATGTTAAATTAGCACCGTAAATTTGTTAGTGTTATAGGTTTCGAACCATCAACATGCCCATTCTGCTTCTTAACTCTCTCACCCCAACCATCAAATTAAAGTTTTTATCCAATTGATCAATATATGTGTGTGTTGTATTTTGAGTTTATTATATGTGTCAATTGATCAATTTCTGAAGTCATGATTTCAACCATAAAATCAAAAATATACATTGTTTCATGCAAACTATGTATCAAATGTTGATAAGTGTGTTTGGATTAGGAAATATGTTCCGAGACAGTGTAACTTTTTAAGGGAAATCAATGTCTTCTATGTAAATTACAATGTTTGGATAATTAATTTGGTGAATTTTCAAAAGAGCAATGTTATATCTTTAGAAAAATAACATCAAGAATTTTTCAAGAATAAAGAGCAGCCAATTACAATGCACTATTTGCCACAATTCAAGGAGGTGTAGCGGAAAAATAGGAAGTGAACAAATAAATCATGCAATTAAAACTTATCAGTTGTGTCTTGAAAAATTCTTGGTGCTATTTTTATAGAGAAATAACATTTTCCATTTCAAAATAATGAGAATTTATGAAGTATTTTGTCCAAACTAAATTTAGAGAATTTTAAATGACACTTAAAAACTAAGAATTTGAAATTCTTTTTGCTCTTATTTTTTTCAAACATTGCATATTGACCCCTAAAATATCAAAATTGTGAATTGCTCCCTTTTTTCAAATTTCAAAATTGACCCAAAACTTTTAAAATTTATAAATGTAGCCCAAAAATGTTAACATTGATTTTTGTTACTCTATCTAAACAAAAACTTTAAGAAATAAAGATAATTCATTTGAATCGTTTGAATTCTTTAAAATTTTCAATCAGCTCATCTAAACACATTCTAACTTTTCAAGAGCATGTTATTCCTGACCACCATCACATAATTGAATTTTTTGCAATCATGCGCTTACAAATTTGTAGTATTAATTGCAAGCTTATTTTCAAAAAAAAACAAATTGTATTTTAAAAGCTTATTTGATATTAAAAAATTGATCGTTCAATCTTGATCCAACAACTGTGTTCTTTTAGTCTCAAGAATCTAGATCTCATGTAGGTATGAATACAGCTTTTGATTACCTGCATATTTCATGTCATTTATTGATTGAAAAAACTGATTTTGTTCGGGCTTCTTGAGTTGTTATGTGCAAGAATAGTACGAATCCGATGCTTCAAAGGGAGCAGAAATTTGCATCCTATGCCAAAAAAGCCTAGCATGGATGATGTGTTGTAATTGTTCATTTTCCAAGCTTATAAACTTTTATATAACGAAATAAAATGCCAACAAAATAGATACCAAATTTTTATTTTATTTTTTATATACATAGATACCTTTTTTCATATCAATAACTATAGATACCTAAATATTGTATAGACAACAGTTTACACTATCTATATATAAATTATGTACAGAGCTGATCTATTATCCGCTCAAAAAATAAAAAATAAAGCTGATCTAATATACGAACCCGTATGTAAACTACCCATTTTATAGCCCCTCATATTTGCCCAATAGCTCTTCAATATATCAGAACGTATCTTCCGATGACACAAACATATCATAAGATATGTTTTGATCGACTTTTTTTCATCGGAAGCTATTTTTTGGCCGGCATTTTTTCACTGTATCAATGACCTGGGCCTTTTTCACTGGGCCCTGAAGTCATAGTATGGACTTGGCCACCAATCAAAATCCTGAAAACATTGTTGGCCTTCTCTTTCATGATCCGAAACTTTAACCCTTTGATAGGTTCATCAATAACCTTTAACTTTAGCTCATTGATAGGTTCATCAATGGCCCTTGCTTGGGAGGGATAGCCTCTACAATTTACTGTGTTTGGCCTTGTTACAGCCAACACGATGATAACTATTGGAAGTAAAATAGAAAGCTTCATTCTTGAGTTGGCTTCAACCCTATTCCTCAAGTGCTGGAAGTCTTTATACCCAAATTAAAGGACCGTGTGGGGCTAAAAAGATTACTTTGGCATCTTCAACGACCAAGGCAAACCAATGGTCTTTAGTTTTTTAATTTAATGAACGGTGAAGGGCTTGGGGTGGGACCAATTAAGGTATATTTGAATGAATGTATGAGATATTTTGTAAAAAATTAATAAAAGTTTTATATTATGTTATAGATAGTTGTACTCTACTTTTTGTTTAGTTTTTCTTAACAAACCAAAATAAAATATATTAGTAATATGAAAAAGTATTTTTCATAGTACAAATGTATTGGAGACAAACATCAAAGTCTTACAAATGATAATCAAGCAAGCCAAAATAAAGAAAAAAAGAAAAAGTTGTTAGTCAATGTCCAAACAAAAGAAGGGGCTAAGCCACCGGCCATAATAACCAAAAGTTAATTTAACGTATTTTGTCTTCGGCCACTAGTGGGATAGTAACTTGATTTTATCCAATAAATGATAAATAAAGTCTTCCTATTGGCTAAATATTATATTATTCCACTCTTTCCTTATTACTCAAACACATGAAAAACAAATTAAATACATAATAGATCGTCGAGCTTTTAATCCGCCTATTAAATAGCCAACTGGATATATGGTCTGAAATACTTAAAGGATCAACCGAAGAGAAATCAATCCAATGACGAACATGTTGCCAAATGTTGCTAAAGAAGTTATAATCCAAAAAACAAGTGATTAGCCGATTCTGTAGGACCACACCCACTCACACAAAGTTCTAAGTCTTGATTAATGATGTCTCGCCTAAATAAGTTGTCTTGGCTAAGAAGCCGATTTATGAGAAGGCACCAAACAAACATCGATACTTCAAAGGAATGTCCTTATGCCAAAGTAAACTTGAAACAAGTGAATGAAAATGAGGAACAAAATTAACTAGCAGTTGATATGTTCCGCCGACAAAATAACCAACAATTGAATCTAATTGTCATTGCCAATGTTCACCACTGTCAACCTCTAAAGTAACATTGTTAAGTAAAGTCTTACACTCCCATATAAACTCATCCTCCCACACAAACAACCAACGCCGCCATTTTCAAGCCTCTCTTCCCTCATCTCAACTCAAAGAAAACATATACATGTCACTGACGCCCACCAATTCTCAGACAACTTCAACAACATCTTAAACCTCTCCTTAAGAGGAATACCCCCTAACCAGAAGTATGTATCACACTCCTTACCCAAATAAATAGTATCCTAATCAATCCAAGAAATTTTTCTAATAACCTCATCGCACAAAAACGATTAAATAAAGATTCTAAAGACACATAAATAAAATCATGTTTCATTGCATCAATATTCATAAAGGTATTTAAGAATTAATATAAAAAGTTGAGGCAATATTGATCGAATATATTTGTTAAAAACAGTTAACTTAATTGGGTGGTAGACATATTCCAATAAAAAAATAAAAATTTAGACATATTACACAAACAAATAACACAAATAACAAAATAAAGCAATAAAAAAAACTATGATTATTTTCATAGAGAATATTATATTTATAAAAAAAATTATTGAAAATAAAAATTATTTTTCTTAAAATAAAATTGTATTCATTTGTTTTTTTTTTTTTTACAAAATTCTCATTAAAATAGTAGTAGTTGACAGGAACCTTTGACGGCATAAATATTTTGTCTCAAGAATATCTTTACATTGTTTCCTTTAAGAAAAGTTTATATTGCATGGGAAAAAATTTACAATCCAAATTTTTAGTGCAAATGTTTGAGGTTGGAAATGAAGTCCAGGTTCAAAAAGTAAAGTAGAATCG